>Ga0214542_1008596_pt1 | contig 16687 bp, 4 predicted proteins | sample CNSS1metaG_FD_160096 | JGI IMG/M metagenome (GOLD analysis project Ga0214542, IMG submission 160096) | Root nodule microbial communities from cowpea collected in UCLA plant growth center, Los Angeles, California, USA - CNSS1 | ecosystem: Host-associated > Plants > Roots > Nodule | place: USA... | reverse complement strand
TATATATATATATATACACTACACATTTAATAATAGGCACCAATTATTTTAATTATAAAAATAATTTTCAAAGTTTCCACTGTTATAAAGAATTAACATTGTATATGTATATATGTTAAATTTTAGCATAATTATTAGTTTGTACCGTTATTAAAAAAAATATGAGTGATAAGGTTGTACATAATAAGTGCAACCCTTATTTGTAACTATATCATAGATGGTTGCTCCCAACATATCGTCCTTTCTTTGCCGACATTGTGGCTGTTTTTTCGGGAAATGCATGGCAAACCAATGCATTGAATCATTCTGTAACATTTCAGGAAATGGGAAACTCTACCATTACTTTTCTCTCTGCTCCGAATGCGCCCATTGTCATCGAAGGACAAATCGGAGTTACCTTTAATTTACCTCCAACAGTCCAAGTGAACCATATCCATAACATTTTCCCTCCACCTGTTTGAAAGTCAGCATATGAGGGAAAAAACTGTAAATAAATAATATTTTTTCCCCTTCTAGTATAGGAAATATAAGATGTACTAAGCAGTGTAGATATAAGATGCATAAATATTGTAAATATATATATATATATATATATATATATATATATATATATATATAAATGTGAATATTTTATGTATAATTATGTATCAATGTATAATTTTACCTCTAAATGTTTATAAGTATATTGTAGAAATAATAATAATTAAATAAATAAATATAAAAAAAATTGTCATCACAGATATAGGTATGGGAAATCTCCGACTTTTTCAATCGAGTATGGGGATATACATATTCGTTGTCCTCGTCCCTGTCATAATATTTGTCCTCGTTTAAATTATTAAAATATTCATACTTAATTAAGTAATATTATATATATATATATATATATATATATATATATATATATATATATATATATATATTACTACTAGGGTTGATGATGCGGGTTGGTCCTATCCGTTTAGGCTTGGCTCGCACTTGGCCCGTAAAATGCGAGTCGGATTAGCTCGTCCTGCATAAGTGCGGGTCTGCGAAGCGACTCATCTTTTGTTTTTTTAATATTCATATTCGTACTTTGACATATACGATTTATTCTTCAAATTCTAGTACATTCAAAAATACATAATACTTTTTTTTCTAGTCATACAAGAATTTGGAACGTTCATGAATTTTTTTTAATTTTATGTGGGTTGGCCTGCGTGGGTTGCGGGCTTCTGTGGGCCAACGGGTTGAATATCCTAGTCCGTCCCGTGTTTTTTTTTGCAGAACTATGGGTTGGCCCGCTAGGCCAAACCTACATTGTCACCCTCAATTACTACACGGTTTTTATTTTTTATTTCTTCTAATTGTTTGGCACAAATATAGAGATAGGTACGTGGCGAATATTTATTCTTCAAGTAGGATAGGGGGTACTACCCGTACTATCCTTATATATGATAATATGATAGTGAATGATAGTCATATCTTTTTGGATTCTGCTATCATATGTGTATATTTTGAGTAGACGAAATGAAGATTTTTTTAATTAAAAAAACTAATTTAAGTAAAAAAGTCTAATTCAATACCTCTCAATTTTTTGTCCAAGTTCCATCACTAAATGTATCCAACTCCACTCGACCTTTTGTGGACCTGACTCAATTCAACTTAACATGGTATGATGTCTATCAACCATGGTTTGACTTGGACAAAATTTGAGCCAAACTCAACCCGAGTGACCCACTTAAGTTGGGCTTGATCAAATGCTATCTATCTTAACTTCTCACCAGACTTTTGTTGCTATTTTAGTCTTTTTGTTAAAATATCTTTTTAGTCCCAATTTTTGTTAATTTTTGTCAAATAAGTTCTAATTTTGGTTGTGTGTTCAAATAGGTCCTAATTTTTGTCAATTTTGTTCAATTGGGTCAATTTTTGCTAACACTATTTAAATCATTAACGACCATAAACAGTGACTGCCATGTGTCACTTCGTGATTTTTTTGAATTTTTTTTTATTCTTTGAATTTTTTTAAATTTTTTTAAATTTTTTAAATGTCCACATGTCAACCCAACAACGTGCCACGTGTCAAAGTCAATGTTCTATATTCAATTTGGTCCCTATATTTGTTATTTTTGTTAAATTTAGTTCTAATATTTGTTAACATGAACCAATTTGGTCCCTCTCCAAATCGAAACCAAATTTAATTTTTATATTAAAATTCACATTTTTTATTAAATATTTTTATATAATATATTAAAATTCACATCATTGTAACTTTGATATAAAAATTAAATTTGGTCACATCTTCAATAGGGACAAAATTGGTCAATTTCAAACAAAATTGGGACTAAATTGAACCAAAATAACAAATATAGGGACCAAATTGGATATAGAACATTGACTTTGACACATGACACGCTACTGAGTTGACGCGTGAAAATTCAAAAAGAAATTCAAAAAAAAATTCAAAAGAAAAATTCAAAAAAATTACGAAGTGACACGTGACAGTCACTATTTATGACATATAATATTTAAACGGTGTTAACAAAAAAGAACCCAATTGAATAACATCGACGAAAATTATAACCTATTTGAACACAAAATCAAAATTAATATTATTTAATAAAACTTAACAAAAAGTAGAACAAAAGATATTTTAACCTAATCTTTTCCGTATATAAATTCTTTTTGTCCGTATGAGGTTAAAATGCAAAGACGGATTTTCTCTACATAACAGAGGGGTGATGGCCCCCCACTTTTTTTAATACTTATACAAATTAATATATAATTAATATATTTTGTTATTATATATTTTTACTTTCATCCATTTGGCATCAATTTGACAAATGCAAAATTTTCTTTTATCACGAGCTTTTCAATGTGATAAACTTAGATTAGAAATAAAGTAAATTAATTCTAACTTTATTATTTTTTTTAAATAGCTTAACTTCTTTATGGGAATGATTCTAACATTAATTTCACAATACACAAATAAAATAACTCTTAAATAAAAGTTATAAAAAACATACTGAAAATTACAAAAAGATTATAAATGTCTTATTGATATTTTTATATTTATATATTATTAAATAAGATCTCAATTTTTATATTTATATAAACTAATATATAATTTAAACTATTACTTTTAAATACGTTATCAAAAAAAATGTATACATCTAAATAAAATTCTTATCCCCTGAAATAATTATAAAAGATCCGTGACTCTTAGAACGAAAAGAATGTCTAAAACTAAAGTCACACCCGGTCAAGACCACAACGTATGCTAATTCAACCTGATGTATTGTAACTTATATATCCTAATTAATTAATTATTGAAAGAACATTAAATTACTGAATTGGCTTAGTTAATGTTCAAGAACACATGACCAAACCAGCAGATGAGAATATATTAGGTTGGTGAAAGAGGATGAAATCGCCTCCTGTTTTAGCATTTGTAAATGAAAAAGGTTTTATTTCATTAACTTTATAAAAAGATTCCTCATTCAGACTATTAAGATTTTTTCTGTACATCCGTGACTGTCACACTGCATGCTCTGTCATTCTGAGCTTATGTGTCACAAAATTTCAAATCATTGTGTTGTCGATACAAACTAGAGAATATTTATTGGTGGCAAAAGGACACACATATATTATTCAATTAAAAATATTAAATATATTTTTTACTTTGTAAATTATTATAAAAAATTGTGTTTTATTTTTAATAAAAACCATTTAAAACATTACTCCAACAAATGAAATGTAGAGTATTTTTGTAGGCAATAAAAGAAATTTATAATGTCTTTAACATAATAAATAAACTTCGATAGTAAATTATATAATATAACTTCTAAATGTTTTTGTTGAGATAATATTTTACAATTTTTTCATGAAATATAAAGAACAAACATTTTATAATTTAATTTAAAGACAAAAACATATTTAATAAAAAACTAATTTTTAAATTGGTTAAGATAATAGATTATTTTAATATTTATTTATTTAATCTAAAATAATTTATTTTAATTAAAATCAATATAAAGCTACCTTAAGACAAGGTTCATAACGACAATTACCTTATACCAAAATTCTCGCTCTTAAAAAGAAAAAAATTGAATAATTGACTAACTTTTTCAGAATTAATTAAATTTTAAGAATTTTTAATGTGTGTATCTTTAATTAAAATTTTATTAAAAAATTTCGTTCTGTATTAAATATTTAAAACATGATTTACTTTTATTTAAGTATTTTTCATAATTATTATTTTTTATCGTTATCTCTAATTGAATAAAATTAAGAAAATATTTATATATTTTTTTTAATAAAATAATAATATTGATCAATAATAGTTATCACTCTGTCACTGTCAAGCTGAAGGACACAAAATCTAATGTTGATTTAATAACCCTAAATGAATTGATAATTTAATGAAAGAAGAATAAATTCACTAGGTGTTATCATCTAATAGATGGATACGATGGAGTGATAGAGTGAGAGAATTAATTCGTTTAGTAATTATTTTTTAAGGGATTTAGATGTAATAATTAATAGATAGGAATGAAAAATGTAAAAATTTATAAATAATTAATATAATAATGAAAAAAAGTTTTAATAAATTAAAATGTAAATTACTATTTTAATTTTATAGTAAAAATTAGTACACTATTATTTTTATTAATATTATATTTAATATATATATATATATATATATATCATGAACAGTAATATAAAATACATATTAAATATTTATCAATCTTTTCAATTTTTGTGAGATGAGATTTTAAAGATATCCTGCAAATTTGTTCCTTTGTTCTCTCATAAATAAATGCATAAGAACATCATCTGCACCCATAAATTCATCCCATCAAATTTATACATAAAATAAATTCACTCAACAAATATAGTCTTGAGGAAAAAAGTTAAGCAATATGAGGTTTAATAATTGTTAAAACATTATTTAGAATTCTTTAAAGCGTCCAATATAACCACACTAAACCCTTTATTTTACTTTTGTTCAAATACTCAAGCATGCAGTAGAGTCATGTTTATGTCTCTTTTGACTAATAGAAAAATTTATTTTATAATAACAAAAGTAACAACAAAATGATTATACTTTTCTCTTGAAAAAAAACACTCCTTATTCCTCTTTGCCCAAATGAAGCCATGTTATGCAAGATGCTATGGGCTAACGGGTTTATTTAAGACAAGAAAAATAATAATAAAATGTAACATTAAAAAAAGAATTGAACAATAAGAATTCACTACTTGGAAAGATTATTACATTATATTCTTAAGATATCAAAACTCTATTTTTTTTTATTCAACTTTAAGCATGAAAATATGGAAAGGGAAGAGAGTTCAAGTCATTAAAAATTAGAACAAATCAATGGAATGTGGTTGAATTTATATATAATTGATTATGAATAAAATTGTAATCAATTTATATGTTAACATTTTATTAATAATTATAATTAAATATTTAATTAAAATAATAATAAAAATTTAATTTAAATTTTAATAAGTTGTAAAATTATTTTATTTTAAATTATTATTTTTTATTTACCAAATTTAATAATAATTTCTATTTTAACTTATAATTTATTATATCTCTAATTTATATTTGAAAATTACTTTTATATCATATTATTTTTATAAACTTATTTTAAAAATTATTGTTTATACATATACTAAAAATTTATTTTATTACATCTATTACAAATTTTCTACTCATTTTTGCTCTTAATCCAAGCAACTCTGTATTCCATTCCACTTCCTTTCTTTCATTTATTTTTTCTCCTTCTCTCCTTCATCCAAACATTTTGGCCTTACTGTTTATAATGAAATCATATTTTTCATTATAAATTTTTTTCTCAATGACAGATATATTGTGAATAATTTTGGAGTGTTTTATGATAAATTTATGTCATTACAAAATATTAATTTTTAATAAAATTAAAAACTTTATCAGGTGAATTAATTGTGAGATAAGATAACAATATATTTATAATTTGTTTTAATAATTGAATTATAATAAATAAAAAATTTATTCTCTTAATTACTAATTATTCAAAAAATTAAATTCTCATAGAATTTTTATTATAAGAGTTTTAAATAATTTTATTGTTACTATTTTTAATATTTATTAGAATTTGACTTTAGTACTTAACGTAACTCAATAAAATTGTCTTATAATTTTTTTTATTATAAATATAAATATGTATTTGGCACATCAACCCGAATATAAAAAAATTAGTACAATAATGTACTTTAAAAAACTCCACACATAAAAAATAAAGATGATATTTGATCCAAAAAAATCTTACATTTGTCTATCCAAATAACTCTATTAAAAAAGCTTAAAAATTGAGTATATACAAAAATTGAATTAGAAAATTGAACATTCTCTTTGTCTCTATTGATATTTTAAATCTTTCTGCTTTCTTGTATTTTATGTGTTGAGTGTGACCACAACCTTTTATACTGCACATCAAAAATAAAAGACCAGCAACAACCAATACTCTTTCACCATAAATTCTGTATATTAGAATCAAATCAAATCAATGCAACACATCAATCCAACCCTTCACTTTTGTATGTTTATAATACATGTCATTGGATAAATACACCAGTCAGAAAGCATTTTTATATTTGTTTCTGATCAATGTTCAGGCATTCAATTGAGCAATTTTGAATATTTTCTCCCACCAATTATGGCATTCCCAAATAACACATTATTTCTATGGTCCTATATGTATCTCTTTATTATTATCCACATGGTTTTCCAAAGAATGTTTCCATTATTATTATTCCAGGCATGTAGAATAGATGAAATTTTGTGTGATATAATTATGTTCAACTGTCTTGAGACTTGTCCATTTATTAGATTAGTACTATAATTATCAAATGAAGTGTTTTACATTAGGTGTTGAAATTTATTCTCCATAGTAACTAAAAAATTTGTGTCTTCTCCTTTTTATATCCAATAGTCTTGGTATTGTATTTTTGGTAAATACCTTATTAATTTATTCCTAAATAATTCAACTTGAAGCAATTCTCACTCAAGTCATTCCCTCCTCCACTATTATTCCAAATTCCAGTATTTGACATTGTTGTTATATTAAGATTTGAAGTATTCTATAGCCTACTTTTAAGCAAAGGATAATTTTGTATTTGTATTCCATCTATATGCCAGAATTTAGTTAATGTTTTCGTTCCTATGTACTGCATGTGATATTGTTGTCAAACTATGTTCGAACCCGCAACCCTAATGTTTTTTTCAAATCCTTCCACATTAATATTTGGGTTGATTTAATTCTCTCCGATCTCCATATTTAAATTCTATTATACTCTTTCACACCACAAACTTTCGTTTTTTATTGCATATCTCTATTCCCACTTTACAAGTAATATCTCCTTAAAACTTTGCAAATCTTTTATCCATAATCCTCCTAATTCTACGGTCTATAAATTGTTGACCATTTCATTCATGCTATTTTCTTTTCTTGTGTCCTCCACTCCTATAGAAATTGTCTTTGACTTTTTCTAATTTTTTTTTCTCAGTGTTCTTGAGACTTTGAAGAAAGATAAAAATAATAAAATTAGAGAAATAATAACTAATTTAATCAAGCCTGTCTAAAAATGTTAACTTTATTACCCTTCTATTTCCTTTTTATAAATTTTTAAGGTTACTTATATAATTATTTTTTATATTAATGATATTAATGAATCTTTTTTCATTTTAGCCTTAAACCGATCAATCACATACTATAAATTTAAAATTAGATAATATTTCTACATAAATAACAAAAACAAGCTTTAAATATATATATAAACCCACATATTTATCTATAAATTTTAATCTCGACAACTTATCTAAATATTAGCTTTAAACTAAACTTTATAAGATCCAATTGAGAAATAGAAATATATAAGCTTTAAACTAAACTTTATAAGATCCAATTGAGAAATAGAAATAATTATATTTATGTCTTAATAAAGAAAAAAAAATTATTTTTTCCTACCATATTATAACTGAACTAAAATACACAAGTTCAATAGTCAAACTTTCACTTCCCATACTAATATAGATATTTCCGAAATAAGATATGTTTTTCACATACTATCTTCGTCATTGGCAATAAAGATATATTAAACTACCATTCTTTCAATTTCTGTCCATATATTTTGATAATTTCATTTTTTTTATTAAATAATTTGTTTTATTACAAATTTAAAACATAACTCACAATTACAATTTTCTTAAACCTTTTATAACATTTTTTTAAAAATAGGTAAATGAAATCAATTTTTTAATAAGATAAAATTAGTGTTTACATTAACTAATTTATAAATACTGTGTAATTTTGTAATAAGATAAAATTAATGTTTACATTAACTAATTTATAAATAGTGTGTAAGTGTAAAAAGAAAGTATTAAAAATGTAATTTACAAGGTGGCATGATTATTGGTTATTACAGTCTGTCTTCACTTGTTTGGTTCTGTTCTGTGGCCTTTTTCTCTCTTCTCATTTATACACACACCGCAACCTCACACACCACAAAGCAACTCTGCATCCACTCTTTCCCACTCTCTCCCTCTCTCTCCCTCTCTCTCTCTTTCACTTTCTAGCACGCACACAGACATTGCCTTCTCACAAATCTCTCTTTCTCTCTCTATCTCTCGCTTTCTCTCGCTTTCTCTCTCATCGCCTCTCGTCTATGGCTTCTCTTCTTGAATCTGGCTGGCAGGTTCTCCCTTTTCATTCTCTTTAATTGTCGCCGCTTTTTGTGCTTCCGATAGTTTTCCAATTCCACCGAAGGATTCGTCCTTTGATTTAATCCATGCTTCTTCTCTGTTTCTTGATGTAGATGAGGAGAGCATGTACATTATTGGCTTTATTTAGGAATCATAAACGTTGCTTTATTGCTTGATTGATTGATTTATTGATTGATTGTGTTCATGATACTATGCCTAATGATGCCTCATTGCTGTATTTGGAACTTCAATTGTTCCTGTAGATCATTGTAGAGTATTTCATCTTTTAAATTATGCTTTTCACTTACTGCTCCTGATTTGTGTTGCCTCTTCGTTATCGCCACGTGAAATAGATTCCTGGAGTTTGTGCGGACTGTGTTGACGTATCCAGTGCCCTGTTTGATTTTTAGATGCGTATGTGTTAATTACTGAAAGAGTTTGGTAATCGGCTTATACTTATGAAATATTCCCCTGCTTGTCATGTTAGGTTTGGAATATAAAATGCATTTTTTCAATGTTCAATATTTAGCGTGTAAAGCAAATGTTAGTGAAGGGACCTTTCCTTGCTGGAACACATAATTTAGCATGTTCACGGACGTCATTTCTCTTGCATTGTTGATTTTTTGGCCTTTTGGCTCTAGACTCTCTGCTGTCCTGTAGATTGCATGGTTACATAGTTTGTACTGTTTACCAAAAGTAGAATTGATGTCTGGTCCTTTTCGCTTTTTGGGAAATAGCATTCTCTCTCTTAATCTCTCGCTCTCTTTGTGCTGCAGTACTTGATCACACATTTCAGTGACTTTCAACTGGCGTGTTTGGGAAGTTTCTTTCTACATGAGAGTGTTTTCTTCTTGTCTGGACTTCCCTTTATATGGCTTGAGAGGGCTGGGTGGATGAGCAATTACAAAATTCAGGTCTGCTCTTGTTGATGGTTGTTGTTATCTCAGTGTTGGATGATTCTTCATTTTGTTCTCCAAGATGGCCTTTTGTTGCTTTTCTATTTAAAATGAGCATTAGTCATGGCTGAAGTAAACTACTCCGATATTGTTTATTGTTTGCTTTGACTTGATACACGTGTTCCTTCCCTTGCACCTTGTATTCATTTCAATTATTCCCTTCACATTGTTTCCTTTGTGCTCAGAACAATGCTGTCCAGGTCTTTACAAGTGAAGAAGTCCCTAGAGATTTCGGTTTTCAATTTCTTTTTCCTTATTTGTATGTCTTACATGTTTTGACGTTCTAACAATGCATTTTGGGGTTGACTCCCGCAGTTGGATTGGCTGATTCATACAAAACATGTTCATTCAAAATATGTAACATAATTTTCTTAGACATGTTCATGCTATATTTGGATGATGTATTGATTGAACCTCCCTGATAATGGTAGAAATGATAATTTTTTTTCCATTTTCACTTTTAAATATGTAGCTACATTTTTTTTATCAGCTGCAAATATGCATAATTTAAGGAAAAGAAACCAGAAGTTAAATTTTGCCTGGTCTCTATATGCAATCAATTTCTTGCTTTTATTGTATGGGACTTAGTACTCTCATTAGTCCTCTTTCTCTTGGTCCTTTTTTCTGTACCTGTGGCCTTGTTCAATTAGTGAGTAAGATTTACTGTTACTAATCTTCTTTTCTTGCAGGCAAAAAATAATAGTCCTGCAGCTCAGGAGAAATGCATTGTTCGCCTGTTGCTTTACCATTTTGGTGTCAATCTACCTGTTATGATTTTTTCATATCCCGTCTTCACATACATGGGCATGCGGAGTAGTCTTCCCCTACCGTCCTGGTACATTCAGGTTCTTTTGAGCACTGTCATTATTCTAAACATAGGAGTCCTGTGTTAGGAGCTTTAAAAGCAAATATGTCTGGAATGTGCTTCTATTAAGCTTATTTTCCAAGATTGGATTCTTTGTGCAGGCAAACAGTTCTAACTCAAATAATCTTTTACTTCATTTTGGAGGACTTTATATTCTACTGGGGACATAGAATATTGCACACAAAATGGCTATACAAGCATGTGCACAGTGTCCATCACGAGTAAGTTTATTTTTGTGTTATTGGATTTTAGCTTTTATTATATTTCTTATCCATAGACTACTATAGGGTTTTGCAATATTGTGAAGGTATGCTACACCGTTTGGTCTTACTTCTGAATATGCTCATCCTGCGGAGATACTTTTCCTTGGGTTTGCTACCATTTTTGGTCCTGCCATCACCGGGCCCCACTTGATAACTCTCTGGTTATGGATGGTTCTGAGAGTCCTCGAGACAGTTGAGGCTCATTGTGGATATCATTTTCCATGGAGTCTTTCGAACTTCCTTCCGTTGTATGGGGGGTGAGTGGGAATTTTCTTTCTCCTGCACTACACACCAGCCATTTGCTTTATTCAGCTATTTTGCCTATTGTTAAACTTTGTATCATCACTTTCAGAGCTGATTTTCACGACTATCATCACCGTTTGCTGTACACCAAGTCTGGCAATTATTCTTCGACTTTCACTTACATGGACTGGTAAGTATTGAGCATGTAGCTCTTAAAGAATTATTTTTGTTTCATGATGGTTAGAATCTAAAGTGGCTTAGCTAACAAATTGTGATGCACTAATGCCCTGAAATTTTGGTAACTGACATACTGACGATGGTACACGACATTTTTGCTGTCGTATTAGGATATTTGGAACTGATGTAGGCTACAGAAAGTTGAAAGCATTGAAGAGCACACAAATTGAAGACAGTAGTGAGCTAAAGAACTATTAGAATAAAATTTTTGGGAATATCTGGGGATGATTAGAAAGTTTATTTGCAGGGCATATTTGAAAAATGCCCTATCAATTCCTTATGTGTTCTTGTGTTATTATTGTATTAGCTGGTCTTGTCTACAAAGTGCTGGTGGCTTTTTCTGGACATTCATGCCTTGTTATAAAAAACTTCATTAGTGACAGCGATTTCAATTTTGGGATGTTTCCCATTGGTGATCCAATATTCTTGATAATGCCCAAATTTCTCCTTACGCAGATGAATGTTGTTTGTTTGATATAAAAATCATTTGAATTGAATGGAGTAAATGGCAATGGAGACAGAGAAGATAACCTGGTATCCACTGACAATCCTGGATAAATTGTTACTTCTTATCGATTTGTTGATATTCTTTTAGTCTTGAATGTTTTATCTCACAATTGAAATAGGTGATGAGGCCATTTGCCTGATAAAGTTTTTCCTCTCACTAAAATACTAGGAAAGAGCACTGGTGGCTGCTTAGCTTGCTTGGGTATACTCCTCAGAGTGAAAGCAACTCCGGAGAAAAATGAACACAATTTTTTGTTATTTTTAACAAATGAGCACAATTAATTAGCTTTCTTTCTGCGGGTTTTGTTAAGGGCACTACTGCAACACATTTGCTTTGTTTACTCACGACAAGCTTTCAATTTGAATCATTTGCTGTCTACTATTAAGAAACAAAGTATATTATTTAAACATTTAGAAGAGTAAAAGCTCTTATATTGTCAAAAATTTATAAACAATTAATGTATATTTTTTTAAAATAATTGTTATAAGTGTTGCTGTAATTTAATTTCTGCGAGTGTTGAAGTTATTGTGGGTTTGAGAAATGGAGGCAAGTTGGTCAACAAGATCTATAGATGTGAATGATCCCATGACCACCTCATTCGAGCTTTTTTTTAACCCAAAATTTGATATCTCATCCTTTCATTAAAAAAAAAAAACTACTGCTTAGACAACTAATTATATTAATATTTTAATTATTTTAATTTAAAATAGTAATATGTTATGTTATATTATTAACAATAATTTTCTTTTTATCATCAAGCACCAGTTGGTTATTAAAGCTAACGTTCTTATGGTTTTTTACATAAAAATATAAAATAAATTAGAATATACTAAACTTTTAATGTAACTGTTTATATTCTCTTAATTAAAAAATGTTTACAATATAAAATAAATTAAAATCTAGTATTTTTTTAACGTCATATAGTGTTTTTAACACTACAAAAAAATTTAATATAAGTAGGATTCTTGCATTTTGTTTTACTCGCACAAGCTTTCTAATTTTCATCTTTTTTCGCTTTTTGTTTCTGAAAAACTCTTTCTAATTCAATTTTATTTACTTACACTATCTCTCTTTGATTTGTATTCTCTTAAAGTAACCAAATCAAACAAATTCAATCACTACTTTAATTTCATATCAATTTTTCAACTTTCCATTAATCCAAATATAAATTCCTCACCTTTACCACGCCTACAAAATAAATATTATATAAAAATTCATTAAACATTTTTTGTGTACTTATATTATTAAAAAGTATTTCGAAAAATAAAAGTATAAATGAATCTCTTAATTTGTATATTTTACTTAATTTATAAATAAAATAATTATAATTTAATAAACAAATTACTGGTGAAATGTAAAATTGTGAAACTCTTTGTTGGACTCATTGAAAACTGAGAAAAATGTCAGATTGAAGGGAAAAAAATGTTGCAAAGATACTTAAACATATTTGTGTCCATAAACTTGTTGAATTTTAATATATTTTTGTCTTAAATTTAAAGTTGAATGAATACAGAAAAAAAAAGTAAGTGTTAAAAGATATTATAGATTAATATTTGAATTGGAATAATTCAAATATCAATTTAAAATTTTGTTTAACATATAAAAAATATTTAACATAATTGGATTAAAAAAAATATTTATTTATTTTTAATGTTTAAGGATCAAGGACAAGAAAAAAATTTCAAATTTACATTAAAAAATAAAAAATAAAAAAATTTTTAACCTTATAATTTAAGCGAGGAAGGCTTGTTTGAAAGCCACTTAAAGTTATTATTTGATAGATTAAAAAGTTAGGCTGCCAAACATATTAGATGGAGCAATTAATGGCAAAACACGATTGAAAATAGCTCAAATATTTCTCCATCAAATAGTTGATGGCAATTAATAAAAAAAAATAGAGATTATAAAGAAAAATAAATTTACTATGTTTTAAAATTCAATCAGATATATTTACTCTTTAACTCACTATCATTTACAATATAAAATCTGATTATGAAGATGAAGATCAGAATTGAAGTCAAAAACATTGATAGAATAATTGATTTAGGGAGAGGGAAAAAAAAGGAAGAAAAAACGTGAATACAAGCTGCGATTTGTATAAAACTAAAGAAGAGAAGAGATAGAAGAAGATAAAGAAAAGGGAATGACTATTTGATAACTCTTTTTTTTTTTTTTTTATAATTACTCTTTCTATTTGATAACTTATCATTTGCTGTATATTCTGTTTTGTTAACTCTCTCATTTTATTTCATATTGATTTTAGCAATTTATTCGACTGTGTTTTATTTAAGTAAGTTAATATTGACCGCGAGAATTCGTGTTTTACATACATGTTTTAGTATAAAGACTAAGAAAATAGTAAAGAGTAGTAGTAGTTTTTAAGAGGTATTACAAATTTTTTTTATATTACATGAATTTTTTCTTGCATTTATTAAAATATTTTGCAAAAAATTATTTTTTTGTCATTTTTTTAAGAATTTTAATTGACAAGTAATTTCTTTGTAAATAATTACTTTTTATAAAATTATAAAATTCATTAGTATTTCTTACAAAATTTTTTGCAAAATATTTTATACAAAATATTTTGCAAAAAAATTAGTAGAAATTTCTTACAATTTATTTTACAACAAAATTTGTAAGTAATTTCCACGAAAAAAGTTTCAAAACAAAATTGAAAGGAAATATGAGTTTTTTAGTACTAAGGTAACACTTGATTATTTTATTATTTAAAACGTTATACAAATAGATTTTTCTATTAATTGAATTTTATTCTATAAAAACCATGGTTTCTCTATAACTTTTTTCTAAAATCTCTCTCTACCTTGTCTCTATATATTTTACCCTATCCTTCATATGTTAGAAGATCAGATACTGTAGGAGAAATCCCTGCAAAGAGCTCTACACATCCAACTAGTTAGAATTTAAAAGGGAGTAAGTTAACTTTTTGCTTCTTTTTGAGTTAGTGTATTGTTTTGAGTTGCATGTGACTCTTTGGTACATGCATGTGACTCAAAATAACTTAAGGTGAATCTTTGTTTGTTTGTGATTATGAAGACGTGTTCTTGTATTTGATAGAATTTTTCTTTGTGTAGTTAGAGTATCCCGTAAGAACTAGAGTTTTAGGAGTAACCTTTGAGTCAGGGGTTTCTACTCCTACTCTAGGTAAAGGAAGCCTATTATTTTTATTTTGGTCAAGTCGTAATCTATTATGATTTGTGGAAGTGGTTGAATTTAATGATTTCTCAGTTGTTTTGCGATTTGTTACGCAATGGCTTATTTTGTTTATAATTGGTGAGTAATTATTATGTTAATGAAATCTTATTGAGATCATTTTTGGTCTATGTTGATCGAGACTTTGGGATTATTTTGTATGTGCAAATTTCTAAAATTCGAGTTATAATGTTATCAAATTGATCGAATGATACTATCTAAGGATGTTTTGAGTCAATTATATCTATTTTGAGGATTGAAGAAGGTAAAAATTACTCATATAGACCATTGGATCAATGTGATACGCAAAATTTTAATTTGACATCTAATAAGGTGTTTGGTGCTACACAAATGCAAACACAAAATGATATGCAAGTATTAATGCAATCGCAAATGAAGTTATAAACAAACAAATGTAAGTGCAAATGAAATTTTATAAGAGAGAATTGTTGTCTCCTTTAAATAAATAAGAATGAAGATGCGCCTAAAAGAATAAAAAAACATTGTTTCTATTTTAATTGTGTTGATATACTACTTTTTGTTGATATATTCATGTATTAGAGAGTGAATAACTATGAAGTAGTTGTAATTAACAAAATAATATTTGTGAGCGATTAGCTAAGGATTAAAAAAAATAGAATTGTAAGAAATTAACTACGAATTAGCAAGAAAGAATAGAATTGTAACAAATTATTTACGGATTAGTGAGAACAAAAATGTGACAAATTAATTACGCATTAGCGAGAGTAGTGTTGTGACAAATATTATCTACAAATTTATAAGAGCAAAATTACGAGAAAGTAACTGCAAATTAGCTATAAGTTATCAAATTTTATGATTTCAATTAGCGAGGGCTTAACTAGAGATTAACGATAAATTAGTTACAGAATATCAAGAGATTATCTCTCTCTAATTAGCTGTCTGGATTTAGTTATAAAACATTTTCTAAATAAAGAGGACCAGTACGTGACTCGAGATAAATCTAAATAAATGAGAGTAAATATAAATTAAATAAATAGGACTAGTGCATAACTGGAGATGAATATAAATAAATAAATAAAAATGGGAAGTAAAATATAAATTAAAATGAAGTTAGGGACACCTCACTAGGTAAATATAGAAATAAAAATAATTATAAATAGATGAAAAGATAATGAAAAGAATAAGGTAATAAATGTCCTATCCCCTTACGTTAGTTGTAGCATCCCTACTTTTAATAAACTGTATTATTTATTTTAAATATAATAGTTAGAAAATCTTGTGTTTTTACTAATGTTTCGTATTTTATCATTATATATTTTAAACATTAAAAATATATTTTTATCATGATGTAGTTTTTACTTATTCAAATTAACAATAAGAAGAAAACAAAACTAATAAAATATGACTATATATATATATTAAAAAATATTAGGTACAAATATATTAATTAAAATATTATTAAATAAGTGTGTGTATTAAAAATAATAAAGAACCTTCTAAATAGATAAGATAAGGAGAAGATAAGAAGGAAAAAAATATTAAAGAAAAAAAAATCTAAAAAGATAAACATTATTTTTTCATTAATGGAAGCAATGATGATTTGAAAAAAAAAGCACATGTGTGGCTTATATATATATATATATATATATATATATATATATATATATATATATATATCTATATATATATATATAT
>Ga0214542_1008592_pt1 | contig 16691 bp, 7 predicted proteins | sample CNSS1metaG_FD_160096 | JGI IMG/M metagenome (GOLD analysis project Ga0214542, IMG submission 160096) | Root nodule microbial communities from cowpea collected in UCLA plant growth center, Los Angeles, California, USA - CNSS1 | ecosystem: Host-associated > Plants > Roots > Nodule | place: USA... | reverse complement strand
ATATTGCATTCCAGGGCTGTTTTTGTGTTGTGAGAATAGATTATTATTGCTGTACAGATGTGAAAAAATTCAAAAAGTATACAGATCAGAAAAACTGGCGGGCCAGCCCGCCAGCCCGCCAGCCCGCGGGCCGGGCCCAAAAAAGTAGCCCGTTTTACCGTGTCGGGCCAGCCCGGCCCGGCCCGTTTAATACGGGCCAAAATCGGGCCGGGTCAAAACGGGCCGGGCTGGCCCGTTTTGACACCCCTAGCTTTAGTACAGTACATTTTGACAAAAAATCTCAGCCCACTCCGTCAATGAACGGTACAGCCACCAGTATATTTTCATAAATTTGCTAACTCTCTAATAATATAAATTTAAACTTATTAGTTTCATATATTAAATTAAATAACTTTTGCTATAGTTAAAAATTAAAGCTTAATACATAAATATTAATTATCCAAATTTTAATATTTTGACATTTGATTGATACATGTCGAATTGTTTCTTCTTTAACTTTTAACTTAAAAAATAAAAGAGCTAAGCTAATGCAGAATAGACAGCAGATTAAAAATATTCACGCACTCCACTGAATTAGTAAAGTAACAAAATAACGAAGCCATTTTAACTTAAGATATATTTCTTTTTATTTACTTTGAATAATTTATCAGTCAGATAGTACAACATCTCGAAAAAATAAATAAACTTCAAAGATATTTATAAGAACGTTACAGTAATATGATAAACTTGTTTTATCCTTTTATTTGTTTTAAAAGCATCTTTCAAAAATTTAACACAACAAATCTTCTATATAAATTTGTATCTTCACAATTTCATACAAAATTAATTAAATTTAAGCCCATGCAAAACCAAAGTAGCATAGGTTCAATTTTGAACTAAATAAACATTTATAATAGAGAAAATTTTATAGAACTATTGTTTATTTATTAAGTACACATATATACACATTAATTTATTATTTTTAAAACACTTGCTGGCATGTTGATTCATATGAATGTAGAATCACTCGTAATATTACACTAGTAAGGTTCTTCAATAATTAGAGTGGTAATATATTTTGTTTTCTTCCTTCATATGTATTGACAAACACGAGATACGAAATAAAGTGATTAAATATAAAAAAACTAATACGATAACGAAAATAATTGATAATTAATATAACTAAATATAATGAAATAATACTTAAAAGATCTATAAAAATGGCAGAGACTATTTTATGTAGTGATCACAGCAATATCGATCAGAATTCAAACTAGGCTTAATTCAGGTAGTTATGCTAACTCGTGTTATTTTACCCTTATCAAACCAATATTAGCAACAAATTACAAAATTAAAATTAAATTCATGAAATTTCTTAAGGGGTTATCTCTCAAAGTGTTATCAATATTGATTAAGTGAACACAGGGCTATCAAATCCATCAAGTGCCGGAATAAAAATAAAACAAAAATCCATTACATATTAAATGAAATTGAGATGACAGAAACAAAAAATGTTCTTTAAAAATAGCACAAAACGCTCAACTCCTATAATTTCACTAACCCAGAAAAATTGCTTCCTTTCAAAGCTCAGGTAGTGGAAGCCGCCCCCCTCTTCCTTGGTGCTGCCTCGGTACCTGATTCAAAACGACAACATTAAAGAAAAAACCCTAAACCAAACCCTAAATTTAAACACTCAAATAATTATCCACACATACCCTCTCTAAAGCCGCTCTTGAATCTGCGAGGCACGTGACGCAGGTACCTCATCCTTCCGGTTCCGGTAGTCTTTCTCCTAATGGCCTTAACGCTCCAGTTGTCTGAAACCATCAGAGACTCAAAATCGAATCTATACACAATCGCTTAAAATTTAATAAGTAAAAGAACTTACACTTTCTGGTGCGCGCAGCGGGGAAGGCACACGCAGCACACCGACTCTTCTGAAGGTGAAAGCTGCGACGGCCACACCTCACACAGAGCGTGTGGGTCTTGTTCCTCCTCTTGCCGAAACTCCCTGTTCCCTTCCCCTGCACCCATGCGAAACCCAAACATCATCAGACTCCAGACTCATCACACAATCAAATTTACCGTAGATCTATAGAGAGTAAGGGAAAGAAGTTGTAGTACCATTGAAACAGCAAATCAGAAACCCTAATTGGAGGATCTCTTTATGACTGTCAAATGAGAAATGGTTTATTATTTAGGCCCCTAGTGACATTTTGGGCCTCTCTTAATTTTATATTGTAGATTTCGTTTTGGGCTCAGGCCCAATATATATCTCAAAAGAAAAAACTGAGATTTATTTACTCTGATTAAACCAATATACTTTGTGCCTCTTAATTTTAGAATATCGATTTATTTTGGGCTCAAGGTCCGGTTATATAATGTAAAAGAAAAAAAAAAACTGAGGTTATTCTACTTTAATCAAACCAATATTAGTAATTAATAATAAAATAAAATCTTAATGAATATCGTCAATCTGATCAAGAACTAACATAAGCAAATGTTGTTTTTTTCATATCCTTTTATATAACATTGAACACTGAAGAAATATAGCGTACAGGTATTCTAATAGAATTAATCAGAAAGTTAATATATAAAATTTTGAAATCCGTAATTTAGAAAAGTATTTATTTCTCAAATTTGAGATGAAAATAAATATTCAATTATATATATATATATATATATATATATGAAGAATTATTGTTAGCTAAAACAACTATTAGTCCATTATTGAAACTTCATTCTCTATAATAAAGTGTTTAATATTTGTTTAGAATGTGTTATTTTTTGTTTATTTATATTTATTATTCAAGCTAATGACACATTTTATCCTTATCTTAACTTTAATTTTAAAATAAGAAAGTGTTGATGACTAGTTCTAGAACTAAGTTTTAATATTTCATCGTATGCATTGAATATTACAAGTGTACGAAAATTAATAAATCAATCATTAAGATTATTTGTTTTGATTTATAAAATATCTATTCACTGTTGACATCAGTTTTTTAAGACATGCATTATATAAATTAAAACGACAAACTATATTCAGAAAAGTATTTAAAACTATTGATAATATAAAAATTGTACATTATAAATTTAATAAAAGTGTTTAACACAATAATTAAATTACACTGACTTTAATATGTAAAAAAAATAGAGAAATCAAATTAAAGGTTGAGGACACTTCTAAATAGTATTAAAGGTTGAGAACACTATTGTGGAGAGAGTTATATGGAACTTTTATTTGAAATTTCTTTGGTTTCTACTTATTATAATTTACAGTAAATTAATTATCATTTGTGATCATGTGTTTATTTTGTTTTCTCAATTTATTTTTTATGTATTATTTTATACTTTTTTTTCGATTACATTTGTGATTTATCTTTATACTCTTACCGGAGAGGTGATATCAGTTAGAAAAAAAATGTTTTTTTTCTTCTGTTAGTCACTATTGGGCCGAGACCTTAGTGTGCTTGAAATGCAGTCAACAAAATAAATTTCTTCCAACAAAACTAAAAATCTTGTCAAACATAGAAATATTTTGAAATTACTTTAAAATTTACCAATGCTTTAAATCGAATGGAAAAAAAAATTTGTCAAACTTTGGTATCACTTTCCTTTCGGTGTGCAGAATGAACAGGGGTTTGGACTTCTAAAGATGAAAACAAACACATCATATTTCTTGCACGTTTTTTCATGTATTTTTATATATTATTTTCTGCACTTTTTAATTGTAAATTGTGTAATTTTAAATATAAATTTTGTAATTTAAAATTATAATCTAAATTATATTTTTCTGTTTTATATTTTTAAAGGTATAATATTAATTAAAAAATATATCCTGAAATGTTTAATTCAAATTATATTAATTACACTTTAATTACATAATCTAAAGTATATTTATATTTTGAATCATATAATTTAAAACATAATTTTATTTTATATTTCAAAATATATATTCCAAAATATTAAAATTCATAAATATATATAAGTTAAAATTATGGAGGTGCAAAAAGAAATAGTATAATTCTAATATTCTCCGCATCAAGACTTGACAAAGAAATAATATTGTTAAATTACAAAATAAATTATTTCACCCTATAGGAGATCATATAAATATGTAAGAATTTGAAAGTAAATTACTGTTGTGTTATATAAATTTGTAATAATCAATGCTACAAATAAAAAGTTATAATTGATCTTTAAAATTAGTTACATGATTTTGAGATTAATATCAAGGAAAATTGGTCACTAAAAATTAGTTGTTTAGGTTTTAGTTTTAAAATTGATCTCTAATTAATTAATAATCAAATTAATAATAAATTATAATCTTTTATTTATAATTATGACTATTTTAGTAAATAATAATTTTTAATTTTATAAATTTATATTTAAATTAGTTATTATAATAAATATTTTTGTTTCTAAAATTAATTTTTAATAAGAATTTATATATATATATATATGAGAAGCAGAGTCAAATTTTAGAGTAAAAACTCCTCTTGTCCTTTAGAAATGTGTCGTTATCAAATATTATAAATGTATTAATCGACAGTTCGTTAATTGTTTATTTTGTACAGGCCAAATATTGGAATTAACTCTGTTAAAAGGCTCGATGAGAGATATGACCCAAATGTGGCCGAAGGTTGTCAAAATACCTAATTGATTACAATTTGTAGAGTGGGGTTTTGGTGAGGAATATTTATGTATGAGCTATCAAAATCTAAAGGGTGTGTTGATAGTGAATGAGGTAGGGAGACATTATTATCTTTTATCCATTCATTTTTTTTTTCAGTAAGAGACTCTTGATTAGGGATGACAATTCGGGGCGTGCTAGGCGGGCTGATCTACGGGCCCATACAAAAAAACGCGGGGCAGGCTGGAATGTTGAACCCGCTGGTCCACAATGGTCCGCCCCGCATAGGCCGTAGCCCGCGCGAGCTAAAGGTGGGGCGGGACGGGCTAGCCTGCAGGCCTGCTTACAAAATTATATATTCTCACTTTTTTAGTTCTTACATCATTCATCATATTATTTTTTAATGTTTCTTTTATTATTATTATTATTATTGTTATTATTATGTTTATGTATAATCATTATATATAAGATAATGATTTTAATTTCTGAATATGGAATATCTTTCTATGCATTTTTAAGTAGATGTCTTGTAAGGTGACATGTTGCTATTGTACTTTAGCTATAATCTTCGTTGTTATTTTTCTTGTCTTTGATTAGGTAAACTAATTGGACTTATTTTGATAGAAAATGAATATAAATTATTATGAAAAAAATTTATTTTGCTCAACAAAAAAAAAATCACTCATCACAAATGCAGGCCAGCCCGCGGGACAAGTGAACCCGAAATTAAACTGCGAAACGGGCCAATCCGGCCCGCACTTTGCGGGCCAAAACGGACTGGGCTGGCCCGCTTTACCATCTCTACTCTTGACATTGAATCAAGGAAATTTACTTATCACAATCTCTTTTCTTTAATTAAGACAAATATCAAAAGTGTAATAATTAAGTTGAAGGTATTTAATTAATTTTACAATAAATGCAAAGGCAGAGAGTTCTGTTGTTAAATATATAAGTATATTAATTTCATAATGTTTGATATTGTCCAAGCTATTACTTGAGATAATTAGATTGATTTTGGAAGCTTTGCGATAAAAGAACAATGCTTTTAAAATCATGTTAGATATAATGTTTTGGTCGGGAAGATAGAGTTCCACTTTCTAGAATAATAAAGGAAAAAATATGTTTTTGATCTCTGAAGTTTTATTTTAAATTGAATATAGTCCTTGGTGGAAACTTATATGTCATTTGGTCCTATACTTTTAAAAATATTAATTTTTGTCCCTATTTTTATAATTGTGTCAAAGTTTATCCTATGTGACAAACGGTGCACCACATATTATTTGTTTTTTTATAAAATAAAACTCCAATGTCGATCTAACTCACGCTTTTCATAATAAAAAAATTTTAAAATCTAACATATGGAAGTGTAAATAGTAAATATGGGGTACAGAAAAATGAATGGCTCATTCAACCACAACAGTATCCTATTATTATTATTATTATTATTATTATTATTATTTTAATTATATTATTATATATTAATAATAATAATAATAATGTTAATAATACTAAATAATAATAATAACATATTATTAATATATACTTCTCACATGAGGAGTATACAAAAAGAGTTTCATATATTTCTTATAACACAACCCCTTCATATATTCCTTCTCAAAACACACACAGCCCCTCTTTCATATACTCTTATTGTATTTTTATATTTTTATCAAACATTATGGTGTGCAACAATATATGATAAAAGATTCACTTGAATTAAGTTTTATGATCCAATTCAAAGCAAAAACATCAAACAATTCTTAATGTAACATTCACATAACAAGCTCTCAAGTTTTAACAACAAATATAAACTTGAACAATAAAAACATAATGTCGTAACAGTTTTTATTATAAGTTCGGATTAGTGATCAAAATTTCAATTCTAGTGTTATGAATGACCTATGATATCCTAACTCTAAATACACAATTCTAGGTTCTAATACAGTATCCAATAATCAGAGAGTCACACATATACAATTAATAATATTAAAATAACCTTGTATTTAATACTTCATTATCTTGAAATATTATTAGTTGGAAATTTAATTGAAAATATTTTAAAATATAATCTAAGCAGAATATAATAATAGAAATTCAAAAAGTCTGTTTGATCATTAAAAAAAAGGAAATTTTCAGTTTTTGCTAAGCAATATAAATACTAAAAATTTAAATTAAATAAAAGTCAGTTAAATTAAACGAAAAAACAAAAGTTTAAAACTTTTCTACCCAGAGATTGTTTTTTGTGATGGCTATGAGGGAAAGAGAGATTTTTGTGTGTCAGTGTGTGAGACAAATAAATAAGGGTGGGTAAAGAGGAAAATTTTGAAAACCATCCCCTCTCTGCACTCTACCTCGAAATGCAAACCCAGCTCTGACTACTTTTTATGTTCATTGGGCCTCAAGATTTCAGAGGATATAACCTTACTCTTCAAAACTAGATCACTCAGCATTCCCTTCTGTACTTTTTGACACGACATCATGGATCCTAGGAAACAACATCTGTTGTCTTGACCCGTACAAAACCTCAACCTAGAAACCTGGTTTTAGTAACTACTGTAAGCTGTTTCACAGGGGCGCCAACAGTATACATAATGCAGCTCATCTCAAAAACACGCGTCACTGTAAGTTTGAAATTGCAGGAAGAAGGTGCCATTTGCTTGAGCTATCATATGCATGTTTTCCCTTTGGCTAAGACTGAGTGCATCATCTCTTTCCTCTGCTGATGCTCTATGCATATAAGCATGGCATGGTTATTCGTGTCATGTGCATATATTTCTTTTTGCTGATGTTGATCCAGAGTTTCTCGCATGTCTTCCTCGTGTCATTCCAACCCAATTAGCCATGACACGTAATATTGCTAGCTCTGTCATTTTCATAGCTGTTGCTGTTGATGAATATGAGGACAATGCATGGTGTCTGAAGAAATTAGACACATCATATATTTTTGTTTTTTTCTTATTATTATATTTCCTCACTCTATTTATTTTTAGCATCTAAACAAAACACTGTATTGCAAGTTGCAGCAGCAGCGGCAATGAATATCTGTCATTTCATTACCTTTGCAGGTGGAGTCTAGACTCAAAAGTATCATCAATAGAATGATATAACTGTTTATAACTTCATTTTCCTGATTTTTTCTTAATGATGTTCAAGTTCTACTCTATCTTTAAATAAAAAAATATATTTTTTTTAATGTAAGACTAAGAGAATTGAACATTCTATATTTTGAAATAGATAGTGTACTAGAAATTGTGACTTTTAGAGAGATATCTATACTCATGTTTACATGTGTGAAGTTAATCTGTACACAATATTGTTTTATTATGTATTTCTTTCCATCAATTTTTTACTTTTTTTCTTGTGATAAAGTTTTCTTCACATTTTGTGATAGAGACATGATAGTAATAATGCACTATAGAGTGGTCCAAATACACCTTTGATCTTTTACAGAAGATAAAAAGTTTACCAATGTGAAATATTTATGTATTTTTTTTAATAAAAAAAAGTATGCAAATTTATTTTATTATTAAATAAAGAATAAGATTAATTTAATCAACTAAAAATTTATATAAATTGAAAAAATAATATAATTGTATGTTTTCTTCTATTAATTATATCATCTTTTATTTTTATTCCATTAAATATTATGTTAATATTATATTTAAAAATAATAAAATGATTATATATAATAGGCTTAAATACCTTTTTGGTACTCATTTTCGTAGTGTTTGTTGCGAATGGTCCTCATTTTCACAGAATATTTAAAATGGTCTTCATTTTTACCGAATGTTTAGAATGGTCCTCATTTTCGCAATTCGTGTTTTATTTGGTCCTTTTCTGTAACGCCGTTTAAATCATTAACGGAGCATTGTACATGTGGCACGATTTGTAATAGGGTGTATTACGTGTACTGTACAGGTGACTTAATTAGATATTTGGGGATAAATAAGTGAGATAGGGTTTTGGTAGGGAATGTTTGGACAGTTGGTGAGTTTTTGCAATCTTGTTCCTCCATTCTCAATTGGTATTGCTGCAATCTTCTTCTTCCTACAATCCCATTATATAGGTATGTTACGGTTCCAATCTTCTTCCTTTACCTCTAGCTGTAATCGTTGGAGGCAACCGTGTTGTATCACTTCGTGCACTATTGTCCTACACACGTCAATACCTCCAAGATCACCAATAAGCAATTCCAAGAACCATGTCCAAGTTTCTTTATTTTCAACTTCCACAACAGCATACGCTAAGGGCAGTAATTGATCATTAGCATCTCTACCCACAGCACTCAACAACTCACCTCCTCCGTATTTTCCTTTTAAAAAACAACCCTCCAAACCTATGATGGGTCTACAGAAGACAAAATAATCTTTACATACTTTTAAACAGGAGTAAAACCTCTGAAAAATTGCTTCATCATTATCATTTTTCACTTTGATTTTTATAGTTGATCCAGGATTACATTTTAGTAATTCATGTGCATATCGTAGATTCTTTTATATTGCTCTTTAAATGACCCATCTACTATATCTGCAACCATTGCCCTTGCTTTACGAGCTGTTGATGAAATGACAAGTATTAGCTGTTTCTTCTACAAATCTGAACTCAAGAAAGACGAAGATAAAGAAATTTCCCTAATTGCAAAATTTCCCCTAAATTAAAAAATTAACGTTAATTAGTCACCTGTACAGTACACGTAACACACCCTAATACAAACCGTGTCACCTGTACAATGTTCCGTTAATAATTTAAATGGCGTTACAGAAAATGACCAAATAAAACACGAATTGCGAAAATGAGGACCATTCTAAACATTCGGTAAAAATGAAGACCATTTTAAACTTTATGTGAAAATAAGGACCATCCACAACAAACACTACGAAAATAAGGACCAAAAAGGTATTTAAGCCTATATAATAATAATAATAATAATAATAATAATAATAATAATAATAATAATAATAATAATTATTATTATTATTATTATTATTATTATTATTATTATTATTATTATTATTATTATTATTATTATTATTATTATTATTATTATTATTATTATTATTATTATTACAGTTATGATAATAATAATAATAATATAAATATAATTATTATAGTTGATAATAATAATTATGTTTAATAATAATAAATTATTACTATTTTTTTAGTTATAATAATAATATAATAATATTAATTATAGGATAATAATAATTATAGTTAATAATAATTATTATTATTATTATAATTATTATTATAGATGATAATTGTAAAGCCCACTTCATTCTGCTTAAACGTTTGGACCTAGTTGAAAAAAAGGTCCAAGGATAGCCACTAGTCTCTTTTTAGGAAACCTTTCAACCTTCCATTTTGTCTCCTGAAGCCAAAACAACTTAACTTTCTTTCTCCCTTTATGCACCATAAGCTTTACTAGGGCTTGATCTACATTCTTCTCCAAGCTCACTGAATACTCATCCTCCACGTAAGTCAATCCCTAACCTCTGTTCCACTTTTGTTTTTCTATTCTAAAGCTTTGGTCTCATGTTGTTCTCTGTCATGGTTTCATTTTTGCCTCCCTTGGTTCTATTTTCCAGTGTTGCAAGTTGTAGTAGTGTTGTAGTGCTCTTCTTTGGGGGCTTGTTTTTGTTTCGCTTGCATCTATCCAAGTGAGGGAAGCTAGAACTCAAATGCTTTTAAAGTGATTTTTCTGGTTCTTACATAAGATTGTGTGTTGAAAAGTACTAGATTGACGATTGTGTGATATGGAACTGTTTGCATGTTTATTTAAACTGAAATTTCTGTGTTGTAGGTGAGAGTAGGTGAGAAACCTGTTATTCTCGCCAAAGCGAGCAGCTTTCGCCTAAGTGAGAATAGTAGAAACTCACCTCTGCCTCTACACGAGCAGCTCTCGCCTAAGTGAGAATAGTAGAAACTCACCTCTACCTCTACACGAGCTATCATTCAAGCAAGAAGCTTCAATTTGAGCGAAGAGCAATCTTGCTCAAGCGAGAACTCGTAGAAAACTCATAGTGCCACTATTCAAGCTCTCACCCAGGCGAGAAGGGCTCGCTTAATCGAGAGAATTTATTTCCCCTAAGTGAGGACCTCTAGCTTGAGCGAGACTTGTGCAAGGAAAATTGTAATTACTGAATTTGTTCTATGATTAATTTATTTACTTTTCAAGCACGAAGTATATGACCATGCATGCTTATGTGATTAAATGAGCCTGAGCTTTTGGTGTATTTGGTATGAATTGAATCATGGATTAATTGGTTGGTTGTGCATTGGCATGGGATTATGATGTTTTGAGATATCATGTGGATTTGGCATAACATCATGGGTATGGTATGAGATAGACGTAATTCCATGAGTCTCTTGGGGAGACTTTATGGTGGTGTTGTAGTGTATATAATTAGATAAGAATTCAAGCAAGGTTGCATCCTTTAACTCTAAAGAATCAGTCAGTCTCACATAGAGCAAACTGATTCAAATGGTGAGAGTTGTAGGATGTCCTAGTCTTTGGAAGGATAATTGTAAGACCCAGGAAAATTAAGTAAATAAATGAATATTTATTTAATAATTATGAGGGAAGGAATCTATAAAGTAATTAATGCGGAGAATTATGACAAAGTGTTGACATGAGAAGCTAAGGTGGTTTGCTTCTTGAAGATTTGATGAAGATTGAATGAAGCTCTTTTGAACTATCTTGAAGCCATTACCATTAGAATGAAGCCTACACTGATGAAGGAAAGGTGATTTAATGATAACCATGTTGATCAAGGATGGAACATGTGCTCTCCATGTTGTTACATCATTTAGAAAGTGTATTTTAAGTTTGTAATTCATGTTGTAGACCTTATAGCATTATTTAGATGTTTTTTGATCATTTTAGAGCACAAATTTGTTCTGAAAGCTTGTGGAAACTCTCTCCTTCGTGATCATACGTGTTGTAGTTGTTGAAGATTGATCTTGGATCAATTCTTGGAGCTTTTGGCTTGGTTTGAAGCGTGGAGAAAGTGGTTTCTAGTAGGATGGGTTGTGCTACCACTAAGGTTTGATCTTTCTCAAGCTTTGTGTGTGTGTCTGGTGGTTTTCCAGGTTTGCAAGAGGTTTCTTGTTGTGCTGGTGTGATTCTTGTGTGATTCAAGAGTCTTTTGTGGTGTTTTTGCATATTTTGGAAGTGTAAGGGTGGATACTTTGTAAATTTTTTGAAATAGTGCAAAGTCAAACTCAGGTTGCCTTGACAAACTGGATGTAGCTCAGGTTTGAGTGAACCAGTATGAAAATCTCGTGGTGTCCTCTCTTCTCTAACCTTTCTCTCTTGTGTTTTCATTTTAAAGTTTAAAGAACTTGTGCTTTAATCATCTTTTTCATGTTCTTGCATGTTTTCATAACATTTGCAGCATTGAGCATGTTTACATAATCATTTGGAACCTATCTTGATCATTCTTGTGCATTGTTCCTGGTTTAAAATTCAAATTCACATTTCTACATTTTTCCTAGTTTTTCAGTCGACTGTTTTCCTGTTTCAATTTGTTGATTATACCAGAACAGAATCTATTTAGTAAAATCAATCGATTAACTCTATTTTTGATCGTTTGAAAGTGTACAGTTCAGTATTGTTTGCATCCTAACTCGATGATCTATTTGATTCAATTAAAGGTGGTTTTTAGCTTGCAAAGATAGCCTAAATTTTTAACTAGCCAATTCAACACCCCCTTCTTGACTTTTCAACCATTTCAAAACTAACACAAAGGAGTAATGGTAGCCTAAGTAGTTACACACGTTTGGTGCATTTAAAGAGGACTTGGGTTCAAGTCTTTCGTATACCATTAATGTTATGTTTTAATTATTTAATTTGTTGTAGGCGCATATATGAACATGTTGGTTGTGCATATGCTTGATAATTGGGTGGATGTGAGTTCGAACCTTGGCTAGTGCAAAATAGATCTTTTTTACGCTTGGATTATTTTTGGCTACATTAGTATGTGATCAAGAAACCCTAGCCGTCTCCAAATAAGCTAGAGAGGTAAGGATCATGGCAATTGATTGCACTTGAATACATTTAAATCATTGTTTTGGTTTTGGGACATTAACCTAGTAATTACTAGGTGAAAGCTTAATGAGTGAGTAAAGGTGGTGTATGAGAGGAGGTATTTTCGTGTGGCTACCTAAGAGGGTTTTCCAGAACAACAAAACTGAACGAAAGGAAAGTGTTTGAGGGGAAAAGGTGCACTCCAATATTGGAGAAAATACCTAAGACAATTTTGGGCCAAGAAGGGACGTTAGGAGCACAATTGGAGCGAGAAATCCAGGTTAGAGGAGCTGTAATTTTCTATTTTAATGATATTATATGCAATTGTGTTATATATTGATGCATGAAAGTTTTCTCCTGAATCAAATTCTTGTATCGTTTAACTTCTTGATGTTTGTCGTATGTGGTTTTAAAGAGAGTATGTGTGTGTTTGTGGGTTCCGTTGTATTGAGTTCTCTTTGTGACCAAATCATTGTTATGATTATCATGATTCTTCTTTTTGGCTTTTGTGACCCAATCATTGCTATGATTATCATAATTTTTCTTTTTGGCTTGACGAGATATTTAAAGTTTTCTTCTAAATACATCACACTTAATATTATTCTTATTATTTATTTTATTTTATTTTACCATTATTTTTATTATCATTATTTTGTTTAATTGATTATTTTATTATTTTATTTTATTAATATTACTGTTTTATTATTATTGCTTCATTTTATTTTATTATTATTTTTATTTTCATTATTATTTTTACTTTTAAAATTTTGTTTTATTATTATTATAATAATTATTATTTATATTATTATTATTATTTGTATTACTATTTTTATTTTTATTTTTATTTTTATTATTATTACTATCATTCTCATTTTATTTTATTTTATAATTAACTTTATTATTATTATTATTATTTTATTTATTTTATTTTACTATTATTTTATTATTATTGTTATTATTATCATTGTTTTGTTTTATTGATGATTTTATTATCATTATTATTGTTTTATTATTATTGCTTTATTTTATCATTATTATTATTTTATTTTATTAATATTACTATTTTAAAACAATAATATATAAATTACATGTAAAACTCAGGAAAGAAAAACACCGTTCAGTGAGATATCTAATGTTAATGGGTATTGAATAGATAAACAATATATTTCCTTAAGTAACTACCTGAAACTAAGAGCCTAATAATTAATCAAATTACTATATACATAAAGCTAATAATTAGGAAAACATGAAACAAATACCTTAACTATTGCCTATTAATTATGAAATAAACATGTCGATGAGGCATCAATAACTCTAACATTAATCTCAAAAACATTATACGACGTTAGAATACTAAATACTATCATTTATCTTAGAATATATAATAACCGTAATTATGTAATTATGTTGATAAGCTACTGGTCAGACTACTAGTTAACTATCCATTACTAAAATGCAGTTACTTTTGATTAACTCTTAACTGCCCCTTGACAACTCAATTGATTGCAATCAAGCTACAGACAGGGGATTAAACATGCTGCACATACACAATTCCTCTGAATAACAAAGACAACTTTGGAGGTGGAGTGAGTAACCTGTTGCGCATTACTAGCAGAAGGGACATGTACCAACGGGAAATTATGCAGTAATAATGAAAGAGAACAGAATATCAAGGGAATGGAGGTATATGTGCAGGCTGATGTCATCTTTCAGGGAGTTTTGGTGCGGATTATGGCATAGGGAAGAGAAGGCATGGGGTAGGTAATTTACCTCTGTATTTATGTTTTCTGCTATTTCCATTCTAATCAAAAAGTGGCTCTCTTGATTTTTCCTACCATGTCTACAGTAAATCAGCATCTATCGCACCCCTTCGAGATTAAGCTCAAAATTCCACTTGTTAAGACACTAGTTGAACCTTTGCAACATCCTTTTCCAAATGAGCATGAGCCTGCTACTTGACACCATGACCAACCATAGAAAAAGGTAAAAAGCTATATACAGACATAGTTAAAATTTGACTTTATCTAGTTCTAAAATGTTCCATTTTCCCCTCCAAATTTCAAATTGATGCTACTAGTCTGTCCCTCACAGTGATGGTCACAGGGAAATTGTATTGTTTATGAGGACCTGTGCAACAAGGAAAATTGGTCAGATTGAACTATAAGGATGAAACTTTGTTTATAATAGAGTCTTTCTGCATCTGCAATTAAAATAAAAGAACACATGTGGAGTTTGCACCCATTGCGAATAAAAGCCATCAAAATTTCCAATTTTCAATCAGCATTAAAATGCTTTTAGCACCAAGCTGCAAATTTTCCAGATAAAAACATATGACAACTTAGTATAACAAAACAAATGTAAAGGTGAAACTGAAAACAGTGAATTAAAATCCTATTTAACTATTCCTAAATGCTAAAATTAACAATAACAACTGCTAAGTGAAATTGATTACAAGAATTTAAAAGTACTAGAATACTACCTATGATTATCAAGCTAAACTGAAGCATAGAAATACTAACTAATACTAATTGAAGCATAAGTACAAGAAAAATAAATCAAATGACGGACGTTACCAAGGCAATAATGAAATAAAGAAAGGAAAAGAAACAAGAGAACAAAGAAAGGAAAAGAAACCGGGAATATAATAGATTATCGGTTATTGAATCCATTGAAAATGAAAATTGCGAGTGATGAAAGTTAATCGCAAAAAGATGAAGCAGATAGAGCGTACGAGGGTGATGTACTCTTTGCTGGAGATAGTGTGGAGAAGTTCAAAATCGATAATTTGGAGTTGTCGCAGTTTTTGGACCAATTCGACGACGTTTCGCTTTGAGAATCGAACGCTCGACTTGACTTGCTCTGTGAACTCGAATTGTCGCTACAGCTTGAGTAGTTCACCGTCCATGGATTGATCTTCACGCACACTCCGAATGCGTTTCTCTTTTGCCCTCGGAAATCACCGACACGTATACTATGCAAAAAATTTGAAAAAGATAACCACGAAGAAATGAGTGTAAAAGATTAAAAATTAAAAATATTAAAATAAAAGAAATGTTATTACTGTAACGTCCCATTTAATTAATAAACCAAATTAAAAGGAAACGTCACGTAGAATAATATGTTAAGCAGTCTTGGAGTACAATCACAGCTCCGTACAGTAACCAAGGCACACCACGATGCCAAAATAAAACATAGAGGAATAACGACAAAGTTTTTAAAAATAGAAGCCCAAAGGCTAGACAATACATGGGCCATTGCCTTAAAAGAAAGCCCAATCAGCACAAGAATTCTAGCCCAGGAAGACTATGCAGCGGATTCATCTCTCCCTGTTGACCACGATTTCCTCTTGCATCTGCTCCCATCAATAAATTGATGATCATCGCAAAAGTAGGAGAACAACATACAAGCAATCAAACAAGCAAAGGGTAAGCTAGAGCCAAAAAGATTTTCATCATGCAACCAGGTATACTTTCACAGTCCAATATACATACAACACCCAAACATGTTATGACTTTCAAATCAACACACTAAGACTCGACTTGACTCATCCAGATGCGTATAACCTGGTCGGATTCAGCGGATGCTTGCACTTGTGGTGGATACCTCTGCTCACCCCCGAGCTGCTCACCCCCGAGCTATGTGTTACAAGTGTTACAATGAATCAATTCCCTCACACACAAAGTTAGCCCTTAATGAGTTTCAGGCCTCCTACTACTCTCACCACAAGAGTCAGTCCGCTCTAAGTGAGACTAACTGACTCTTTAGAGTATCAGGATGCAACCTTACCTTGAATCCTTACCAGACTATATAGATGGGGCACCACCATGGACACCCACTAACAGGGGCCATGGAATTACGTCCCGACCACTGAAGCACGACCCTGAAATCTCACCTAAAGATTCCAAGGAATTACGCACTGACAAAGACCAATCATACTCAATCAATAAAGAAAGATTTATCATGCACATAACTCTCATGCCAACCTTTATAACCAAATCCTCATTCATATTCGATGTTGAATCCATTCCAACTCATCATTCCCAATCCATG
>Ga0214542_1008591_pt1 | contig 16692 bp, 5 predicted proteins | sample CNSS1metaG_FD_160096 | JGI IMG/M metagenome (GOLD analysis project Ga0214542, IMG submission 160096) | Root nodule microbial communities from cowpea collected in UCLA plant growth center, Los Angeles, California, USA - CNSS1 | ecosystem: Host-associated > Plants > Roots > Nodule | place: USA... | reverse complement strand
GAGAATCAAAAGTTCTAATGATATATATTTGAGCACTTTGGTTGAAGTATTTGATTGAAGTTTACAAAAAATATTGTTGATGTAAAAATATAAGTACCTCAAATGATGACATACATTGTCAAGTATAGTAGGAAATTCTAATTACAAACAAAATACTATTTTTTTTATGAGATTTGAATAACGCAAGGAAAATACAGTAATAAATCCACAAATTAAATAATACAAACGAAATAGGTTAAAATTTTTACAGTATAATCCTCAAATTGAGGAGGGTATTAACCCCCACAAAAAAAATGAAAAATAGGAATTTTGAAATCAAATAGGTTTATAGAAATAAAGGAGATTTTAAACCTCTACAAAATAATAGTCATGAATAGGAGAGATTATAACCCTCCATTGAAAAACTTCCACAATATAAACCTGGTACCAGGAGTTGTAGAAAACCTCCACAAATAACTTGTGGGGAACCTATCTGTAGAGATTTGAAAAACCCCTGCAAATTATTTTGTGGAGGGTAAAAACCTCCGTTAAACGAAATTAAAACCTCCGCAATTTAGTTTTTTTTTTTTTGTAATGCTCGTCCGTAGTAGAAAGCTTCTTTAACTCCTCCACAACATTCTTTTCTATCTGCTTCATAAGTGTACTTTCCAAATCCGTAGTTTCATTTGCTATAGATTTGAATAAGGTATTGTTCTTCAAAATTTGAATCACCGCATCCAATTCTAGTCAAGATCAATGGTCTTGTTATCCTGAAGGTCTGGGGCAGGATTATTTATAGCTTGATTATGCTCTTGAATGAGTTGATTCTGAGAATAATTTTGTGAGGAAGTTTCATCTGGCCATTCCCTAAAGTTTCAATTCGGTGTTTGAAAGTGAAAATATCAATTCGCTATAGTCAACAGTGTTAAGAGAGTTCAAATTCAAATACCAAAGAAGTTTAAATGTATCAAAATTCAAATAGACATAGCTACATGCCAAAAATTTCTATGCCAGCTTATATCAGATATGCAATTCTAAAAGATAAGACAATTTGTGAAGGCTCTGAAATCCAAAGAAAATAACAACTGGTTTGATAAAAATGTAAAAATAAACTTATGTATATAAAGTTGTGGTGTGATTTTAAATCTCTAGAAGATTATGTAATGTCGCACATTCAGAGGAAATATTGAATCAAATTTAAAACTTTAATAAATGCATCTTTATAGTGTTAACTTTTTAAGAGATTCTAATCAAGAAATAAATTTTCTTCTAAGGCATATCTCAAATAAATTGCAGACTTTCACTATTTGCCAGAGTTACACATTTTTCATGCAATAATTATACATCTATTTAAGCATACAACCTATTGTAAACTTTAACATAATTTTTTTTAAATTAAACGACATAATTAACACCTCCTCGAGTATCTAACAAAATTAAGATCTTCACGAGACTATAAACAAAAATACATAATTCAATCAACGACAGAAGTGAGCTCGTAAAGGAAAAATGATAAAAATATATGTACCGTTGGAGGATCAAAATATAAATAGAGGTTCGATTCCCTACTATTCCACCACATGCGCACCTGCTCGAGATGCAGAGCCATCATTCACGTCGATCAGATCAGTGCAACCTCCACAACGATGGAGACCGTGCTAGTCTTCACAACGACCGTCAGATTACGCCTGAGAGCATCTATGAGGTTGAAGATGGTGTCGAGGTTGAAAATGTTGCTTTCGAAAACACAAATGGGGAAGAAAAAAAGTCTCAGACGAAGTAAACGAAAAGTAGAAGACAACAAAGATAGTCCAAGGCTGAATTATTCTGATTTACATAACGAAAAGATGAAACCCTTAAAGAAATGAAGGTTCTGGAATGTGAAAGAAGAGGGTAGGAAGAAGACATCGAAAGTTTTGAAAATTTAAAAAAGCATAATGATAGAATGACCTTCTATCTTGTACCCTTTTCTTACTCGCCTACGTGTCAACTGATTGGCACAAGTTTTTTTATTTTTTAATTTGTTTTAACTACTACAACATGGCAAGTGAAGGTGAACGCATGTGTAAAAGAAATAGGCGGTTAAGTGAAATGAGAATAAGAGGATAGCCAAAACTACGGTTTCCCTCCTTCTTCTTCGCGAAGTGCTCCGCCGTTCTTCTTCTCCAAGTGTTGTTTACCACAACCAAAAGCAACCAAATGTATGCTTTGAATGTTTGAAAGAAAGTGACAGATTAGGGCGTCAGATATTGTTTCCCACAATACAGAGGTTTCTTCGCATCTTTCCTTGTAGTAGCATTTTGTTTTCTTCTGTCTTAGCATTTCAAAGGTTTGATTTTTTTTTTAGCAGGGTTGCTTGTAACAATCTGGAACTGTTTTGCCGTGCTACTATTGTGTTCATTGTCGTCGGAGAGGGCTTACCCACTGGAAGCAGAAAAGTTTTTAACGACGTAACATTTGAAAGTTTTCATACTTTTTGATGTCTCTTTGTTTTGGTGTGTTTTGCGTTGATCGTCGTCGGTGCCGGCTTTTTGGGTGAAAGAGTTTGGGAAGATATGCAGTTATTTTGTTATGAAAAAATTGCAATGTTATTTTCTCCCTATTTTCTTTTTATATCGGTCAGATATTAGCTACAGATATATATTCTAATAAATTTTAAATTATTTTGTTACGAAATAGTTATAATTTTATTTATTTGTTATTTTGTCATAAATTAATGAAAAATTACCTATAAATGTATGTTCTGATAAATTTATAATTATTTTATTATGAATCAATTATAATTTTATTTATTCACTAGTTTTTCACAAAATAACAAAGAATTAATTATAAATAATTTTTCTTATTAATTTCTTTAGTAAAATAATTTTTTTTTTTGTAGTGCACACTAACTAATATTTAATTAGATGATTAAGTTATATAGTAAGCAAAATCTAAACTAATTATGACTCTAAAACCGAATTTAAACGAAGAAACTAATATCAAGACTAAAAATCTAGTAACCTAAACTACTTCTAAAACTAATACTAAAAACGTGTTAAAAACCTCAAATTAAGCTAGATTTGTAAAACTAATACAAAATGCTCTCTAACCTAAATCTAATCTAAAAACTAATAATTAACCACTAAAGTTAACCCAAAAGAATGCAATTAGTCAAGAAAAAGCTCAATCATAAGGAACTTATTATGCAAGATTTTGTAAAATGATTTGAACATTCCAGGGGTTCTTCATTAGTATTCTTTATTATTGATAAAATAAAACTCCAAAAAGAAAGCATTAAAAACAATTTTTAAAACAAACATGAAAATTACTATTGTGAAGAAAAAAAAAGAAGATTCATAACAAATAAATTGAAAAACTCCAATTAGATTTTAATAGAGATGTCAAATTGAGCCAACTCGGCTCACACAGGTTGACTCACCACAAGTTGAATTGAGAATGAGAGAACCTAACACGACTCACTTTATGGTGAGTCAGAAATTTTGCAACCTGGATTAAGTGGGTTAGCTCACCAACCCATATAAAAAAAATTTATTGATTTATTTTTAAAAATTCAAATATTTAAATAATATTTTAAGCAACTCATGAAATGAAAAACATGAGTCAATCCACCTACAATTCGCCTCAAACCAGTTAAAACCTATTTTGACATCTCTAAATTTTAATATTAAAGTGAAATTTAATCGGTACCCATAAATCTTAGAAAAGAACAACTAACTAGTGTTCCATTATATAAAAGATATTGTGTATACATATATACTAATCTATTTTCTATTTTATATAGAGAGATATTTTAATTGGTTATAGTTATAAGTTGGGATTACCATAAAATAAGGATTTTTCTTTTCTTTTTATTTTGAAATAACAGCATTATATTTGAGTTTGCAAGCGTCAAGCACCGATTCCACCAACCAAAGGTCCTTAATAAATCATCCCTTTCTGTGTGTCTGGTGTGAATTTGGTGTTGGAGAATGATATTTCAATTACTAAATTTTGACAACCTTTTTTTATAACATGAGATGATATTTTATAAGTGGTTTTGGAATATTGAGAGTAAAAAAATACAAAGATGGAGTACTTAAAAAATGACACGTAAAGTTATAAGAAAAAATTGTCAAAATTTAGTAGTCAAAAAATGATTTCATTTGGTTTTCTACCTGCTATAGCTCAACCTTTGTAACCTTTGTGCATGCATTAATTTGCACCTATAAATTAGACGAAAATAATCAAGGTAATTAATCTGTCCCTATCAAGTTGGTACATTTTGTTAACCAAACGAAATGGTTGTCAAAACTTTTAGCTCACTTCATTCTATATAACTTCTCCAACCCAATATGTGCGTGCTATCAGACACCCTCACTCATCTTTCTCTCCTCAACACTTCTCGTGCTAAACATTGTTTAGGTAAGTAAAAGCCTCAGTGCGTCTTCCTTATTTTTCTCATATTATTTGTCATTATAGTGTTTTCCCGTGTACTATTTCTTTCACATACTTTCAGTCTTGATTGTATGTTTCAAATTAGTCACTTTAGATTTATTTTTCATTAGTACAATGAAGGATATAATTTATAGATTTGAAAGTATACTGAGAACACTGAACTGATAGAAAGAAAAAAAATAAAAAAATCTTTTTTCTTTCTTTCTTTATTACTTTTTTCGTATCCGATTATATCAGAAAACATATCCCGTCACTATTTCTTTTTCTTTCTAGGTGTTAACTAGGAAATCATTATTATAATTCTGAATAATTTACATATATAACTCCTAATCGACTGTTATTGTTTCAGATTAATTAAAACTTTGAATGTCACATAAGAATTACAAGAGCAATATGTAAAATTATTCCGCAATTTCTTCTTAACTAGAGTTTTTTTAAGAAATTTGCCAACAATTTTCATCAGCTAGAATTGAATTATCATGGTTTCATCATATATATATATATATATATATATATATATATATATATATATATATATATATATATATATATATATATAAACGTTGCCAGAAGCAATCTCTCTGTATTCATGTAATCGTGGCTGTTGAAAGGTTAAGTGATACGTGATGGCCAAAACGGAGTCTGGAACTGAACTGAACATAAAGCAAGGAGAACCAACGCGAGTTCAGCCTGCAGAGGAAACAGATAATGGACCCTACTTTCTTTCAAACCTTGACCAGAACATTGCTGTTCCAGTGCGCACGGTGTACTGCTTCAAATCTGCTTCCAGAGGAAACGAGGATGCTGCACAAGTTATCAAAGATTCCTTGTCGAAGATTCTTGTCCCTTATTACCCCATGGCAGGCACGCTGTCGATAAGCTCGGAAGGGAAGTTGATAGTGCGTAATCCTGGTGAGGGTGCATTGTTTGTTGAGGCTGAAGCAAACTCTGACATCGATGAGATAGGAGACTTGACAAAACCAGACCCTCATACTCTTGGGAAACTGGTTTACAATGTTCCTGGTGCTCGAAACATTCTTGAGATGCCTCTTATGACTGTTCAGGTTTGTTATACGTTGCCTCTATGACAAATACATATCATGAATGGGAAATAAAATGAAGAGAAACTCATAAATGTGATTGGAAATATATAAAAAAGAAATATAAGAAAAACCATCAAATACAAACGAAATGAAGAAAATAGGATATACATATATAATTACTAGAGTTTTGTGTGAACAGCACTCATGTAACCTGACACGGCTCAACTTCACCTATACGAGTTGGTCACTTAGTGAGTTAATCCAATTCAACTTACTTATTTGTGAGTTAAAAAAATTCGAATCTGGTCTAACCCACCATAGGTCGATGAGTTAAACATGTTAACTCATTCACTTAATTAAAAAAAATATAATTTTTTTCTTCAATATAAAAAAAACTAAATTATAATTTTGATTAAAATTTAAATAAACTTCAAGAGAATCCAAATGCAATCCAAAAGGATGTTAAACTTCACCTACAAACCAAAATCACAAAAATACCATTGTGTTGGCTAAAAAAAATAACCTAACTTGACCTAAATGCAAAGCTCAACATAATAAAAGCACTTATGTGATCTTTTATTTGTGGGTTGGTGAGTCAACTCAACCCGTGGTGAGCTGTATTCTAGGTAAGCTGAGTCAAAAATTAACCTATATTAAAATTTATAAAAAAATTTCGATCTAACCCGGTCCGATCCATCATGGGTTCAGGTTGGCTCGCGGATTCCAACCCATTATGACTGCTTTATTGAAAATTTGATTGTATAGATTTATATTTTTTACTTAAATGTATGAAATTACGGTTTTCATTAATACGATTAATTTTTTAATATATATATATACATATATATATATATATATATATATATTTTGGAATTCAATTTATTTAAATTTATCTTTATAAATATTAAATTATTTGTACAAATATTTTATTATATAATTTTATTTGAATTATATTTTAAGATTACATTTTTATTTGAATTTATATTTTGAAACTTTGGTTTCAAATAATTCATTTAATTATTTTTTAAAAGCATATATGAGTGTCATAAATATTTGTGGGTATAAAAAATCTAAGCTGATGAATATTAAAGTGGATTTTTTTTAAAAGGATAAGACTCATTATCAATCCTAAGATTGACCATTGATAAAAAAAAATCTACAAAAAGCTAAACTAAATTGAACAACTCAAATACAAAGAATATGTAAATAAAATGAAAATCATACGATTCGATATTCTACCTTTTCTTTTTCTTTAAAATGAAAAGATAACCACCGTAAAAGAAAAATAACAATAAACTTCAAAAAGTAAGAAGCATATTACGCACTGAAGTTGTCAATTGATAGAAGATTGTCTGGATACTAAGTATAAAAATGTATTGAGCACTTACAAGGAGAATTATACAGAAAGGAAAATAATTTTTTACTACTAATTTCTTTAGGTGACATTTTCCAAGTAGTTTTTCATTTTTTCTTTATCTCATTTTCAATCTTCTAAAACCACTTATAGATGACACATCATGTTGTAAAAGAAAGTTGTCAAAATTTAGTAGTCAAAAAATATCATTGTTCATACAGAAATACTTAAATTAGGATTTCTACATATTAAGAATTCATCGTTTCCAAAAGAAAAGCTAGTGTTCGTTTTTTATAATTGGATTAAAAAAAAAAGGAATATGACATTTTTTATTTAATTATAATGAGGCAAAATTCCTTTTTAATTTTTTTTTCTTGACATCAAGAACCTTGTTCTTATTCTAACGAGCTCATTTAATAGTAAGTTGTTGCATTATTCATAATAAGTGATAAGATTAATGATAGCTCAATTTTATTTTTTTTTATCTTTCCTTCAATTATAGTAAAAGGGGAGATTCTTTTTATTTCTGTTATTTACTCAGATAATGATATTTATGTAAGAGATGCTAAATATTGTAAGTTGCAGGTGACAAAGTTCAAATGCGGAGGTTTTACTTTGGGGCTTTGCATGAACCACTGCATGAAAGATGGACTATGTGCCATGGAGTTTGTGAATGCATGGAGTGAGACAGCTCGAGGTTTAGACTTAAAAATCCCACCATTTCTTGATCGAACCATAATCAAAGCACGTGATCCTCCCAAAGTAGAGTTCAAACACAACGAATTTGCCGAAATAGAAGATGTGTCAAACACTAGAAAGCTTTACGAGGAAGAAAACATGCTCTACAGATCCTTCTTCTTCGATCCTGAGAAGATCGATCTACTGAAGAAAAAGGTCACAGAAGACGGAGTTTTGAGCAAGTGCTCAACTTTTGAAGCGCTCTCAGCGTTTGTATGGAGAGCTCGAACTGCAGCATTAAGGATGCAACCTGAGCAACAAACAAAGCTTCTCTTTGCAGTTGATGGAAGGTCAAGATTCGTTCCCCCAATACCAGAAGGGTACTTTGGCAATGCTATTGTGTTGACAAATTCGTTGTGTGAGGCTGGGGAGTTATTGAAGAACCCTTTGTCATATTCCGTGGGATTGGTTCGCAAGGCAATTGACATGGTCACTGATAATTACATGAGATCTGCCATTGACTATTTTGAAGTCACACGAGCTAGGCCATCTCTAACAGCCACACTTTTGATCACAACTTGGACTAAGTTGTCTTTCCACACCACAGATTTTGGCTGGGGTGAACCTCTATGTTCTGGTCCTGTCACCCTGCCAGAGAAAGAAGTCATTTTGTTTTTATCTCATGGTCAAGAAAGGAAAAACGTAAATGTTCTTCTGGGTTTGCCCAAGTCTGCCATGGAAATTTTTGAAGACTTGGTGATGCAGGTGTGAGATCATGTAGTAGGTTCGCATAGGTTTACTATTGGTCGGATTAAAAAGAAACCCTAATAAAAAAATCTGGTAGTAAGTATGCATGTCCTCAAATTTGTAATAAAGACATTTGTGTGTACACCCACAAATTTTCTTAAAATGAAGTTGGTAGTAAGTATATTGAATCAATCATGTATGCACCCAAATATCTAAGTGTCTCACTAAACTCTGATATCTCCTAATTCCTATAAAATTTGTAGTGTATATAACAATAGTATCATGCAGTGTAAACAAAAAAAGAAGAATTAAGTTTCAAAAAATGGAAGTAGGATTACCACGAGGGAGACACTCTAGAAGGAATACTAGAAACGCGTTAAGTGGAAGATTTTCTAGATGTAGATAGAAGTGCAAGAAGTCTTCTTATTTAGAAGAAAGAATAACGCGTACAAAAATATTTCATTTTAGCTGCAAACAAAAAGCGTCGGTCGGCCAGATGTAAGACGTTCATAGCGCTAGCAGCGATATGTAAGCTGAAGTGATGCTATGTAAGAAAACAAAAATTAAACACACAATCATATTATAATTTATATTATTAATTAGTGCTGCCTATGCCGATGCAAAGTTATTAAAAAAAATTAAATGAACTTTAGTAATGAGAAAACCATGTCGGATAAAATAAAATTATATTTTAAATTAAAAGACAAGTGTAGCGTCGACTTTTGTGATGAACATTGTTTCTTTTCCGATGCAATGGCGTAGTTATGGTGTCGACGCTTTACCGTCGTTCTTGTATGTGACGCAATAGTGTCCTCTTTTCTGTGATCCAATAGCGTCATGTGTTTACGACTCTAGGCCGACATTGGCTTTAAAGTGAGAAATGAAATTTTGAATTAGGATTAAAATTTCTCTCCTCTCTGTTTTCATTTTCATTCGAGCCCTAAGCCCCATTTGATCCCGCTTCGAGCGCCATTCCATTATCGCGCACCCAGCAGTATTCATTTTTCGAGTAACCATTCCATTCTATCGCACCCAGTTCTCCATTCCACATTTCTTCGAGCAGCAAGCGACATAAGTGTCAATACGGTTGGTTCAAGAGTCATAATAAGTGGTCATCGCTTGGAAATAGAAAGAGTCATGGTATTGCCGACTCATGTTACCGATCATTATACGAACTTCAGCCTTTTTAAGGAGTTTAGATTCTCTACTAGTTTTTTTGGGATTGTCTTTTGCTGAGCATTAAAAATATATTGTGTTGATGTTTTAAATATTTTTTTAATATATTTTAAAACGTCAAAATTAGTGGGTAATCAGTGTATTATAAAGGCACAATAGAGGATTCATATCTTTCTACTTTTTAAGAAATTATTCTTTTCCTCAGGAAATGAAGGCTATAAGAGAATCAATTGCTTTCATAGGTAAGGAAGTACATATGAGCTCTCTTATGACCTTAAGGGCTAATTGAACTCACTTGAAAGAGGGAGACAAAGATGTGAACATGAAGTTCAGAAGTTCCCTAAATGTGGGTATGGACTAGGAACAAAGATTCTTTGAAAGAATACCCTTCATAAGCATATAGCTAACATTCATTTAGAACCGGTTCTTCATGCAATAGGGTTCGTTCCTCACACAAGACTAAGTATCCTTTCCAGCGACATTCGTCCATCTCGAGGCTATTTCTTCATTCCTATCGCAGCGTTTTCCCAAACAAGATTAAGATTGTTTAAGATCAGCGAATGTTGTGGTAGGAGGTGAATCAATTTGAGGGTTCATTGGGCTTGTGTGAATCCACACCATTGTCGATTTCACACATTTGAGCAGGAGTTGCGAAGTAAGGGTCAAATCCCTTCTTTGATTTGTTGATTAGTTTACATTGACAAACCTTAATGGATCCCCAATGTTGAAGTTGACGGTGATTGAAATGTTTGTTAGAAGGAACAATAACTTGGAGCTTAGATTCTTGGCAATGAGTTATGGAGTTTTGAGGGTGAGATATCTGATTTTCTAAAGTCAAAAATTGAACTTGTTATATGATTTTGAAATGGATTTGTGATTAAAAACAGTTGGTCTCTCAGGTATAGCAAAGGAGATGATTAGACGCGACAATGAGTAAGGACAAGGATCCACTTGAAGAACACAGAGGACCTATGACAAAGGCTAAAGCAAGGAAAGCTAAGGAAGCTCTTCACCAAGTGTTGTCCATATTATTTGAATACAAGCCCAAATTTCAAGGAAAAAGACTAAGGTTGTGAATTGAATCATGACCAAAATTGAGAAGAACTAACATGCCACTTTGGTGCAATTTTTTTAAAGTTATTACTTTGTTTAAATAATGACCCAATCTTTTATAAAATTGGCTGACTAAATTATGTTTTGGGTTAATTAATTAACGGGCTCTAGTTTGGTTTTATTTCAAGTTGTAATAAGAGCTCAATTGACAACTTAATCATCAACCTTTGAGAGACTAAAAGGATGCATAGTTCAATGATTTTGGGTGACTTTTAGGTTGCCACAATTTCAGTCACAATCAATCCTTAAGTAATTAGATTATTATTAGCTTAAGTGAGATGTAATTGCAATTCATGAGTCTTTTGTAATTCTGATGGTTAAATCTTCTGTATAAGCTTGACTATTTTCATCAATGAAAAGAAAGTTAAGTTTTATTCAGAAATATTAGAGTTCATTTGTTCTATCTTCATAAGAGTGATTCTCCTAAGTTCTCTAGTGAATAAAGAACCCTTGACTGTATCAAAGGACTTTTCCATCCTTTGTGTGTTTCCTCCTTTGGAAAAAGTAATTTTTTCCTTCCATCTTTCATATTCACCTCTTGTTCTTTCTTCTTCACCTAAATTTTAGGAAAAAAACCTAATTCTGCCAAGATTTATCTCGTCGACATAACTCTCGTTCTTCTCGCCCAATATTAGTGTTTCTTAAGCCTAAATTATAGTTTAGAATGTGAACTTTCACCACGTTTTGGAATCACCTCAATTGGAGTTCCACAGCCCGAAATATTGACATTTCTTGTACAAAGTGGAATTTCAACCTTTTTCTATTCCACATTTTCACTAATTTTTCCAAGTTTCCTACAAGGTTCTAACTCTAAAGATCCTAAGTTTGCCCTTGCAGAAATGGGGTTCACCTCAGGAGAGTTTTGGTCTGGAGGTGAACCACGTGGCACGATGGTGAAGGTCTATTCTAGAGTTAGGATTGATACACAGATAATTTGTGTACGTCTTTGAAAATGATAAAATGTTGTTTATAATGTGTTGTTTTAAGTTGTCTACTGTTAATGTTAGCTATTAGTATTTGTGTTGAAGTTTTTTGTTATCTGTAGACATGTTGGGTGCTCAGGCCCATACTTATGTATTATTGGTCATGATGACCAAAGATGGTGCTTTTTCTCATATGTATATGAATTTGAAATGAAGCATAGCTAAAAAATCGCACTTGGAAACTAGCTTTGACAGCTTGACTTTTTATTGTTTGGGGTGCAAATGTTGCATGTTCTATAATTCTAAAATGCAGTTTTTATACATGTGTAAACATCCGAATTAGTTTATAGTATTAACCTAATATTGGAAATTCAATGAAAGATTTAAAACCAAGTTGAAATCTCTTAATCACAAGTTAGAACCAAAGTTGGAAGCAACTAGTGTGATAGCCTAGCTAGGGTTTGAATTGTGAATTTAGTCTCTATGAAATTAGATGAGGTACTATGCCAATGATGCGAACATGGTTAATGAAATGTGAATTGAACCTAGGAACATCCACTTTATTTAGCATGGTCAACTCCTAATTATATGCATGATCATATTGAAAGTGATTGCATTGTGGAATCACTTTCTTTAAAAAAAAATAAAGAAATAGGAATTACCTCTATTTGAAGGTAATGAAAATTACTTGTTTAGGAGAATTGAACCAATTTTCTTTTTCAATTGTGTCTAACACTTATTAATACCTTGGTGTTGGACATGTAGAAGAAATGGATCATAGCTAGATGAATAACATGCTTGATCCTTCTAGGTGACTCATAGAAGAAGTCATTAATTGAGTGAGAGACTTTGCATCAAAGGCAATGGATCAACCTTACTTTATTTTAGATGAAGGGATAAGGTGTTTGTGATACGATCCTATCTAGGAAAGAGTACGACCGTTTCTGAATTTGAATCTTCCAAATATACAATGAAAATAAATTAGAGAAAAGCACGAAATAAGACAAAGACGAAGGATACCACAACCTAGCAGATTGATAAGTGAAGTAAAGATTCGTCACAAAGATATAAATCTTTGATAAGAACAGATAAAAGAGATACCACAATCAATAAAATTGATAAGTCAAGGAAGATTCTCCACAAAATGTTAATCTTTGATAAGAACCTGAGGCCTAAGCCAAGAACAAAGATAATCCCTCTCTTTAATGAAATAAAATTCAATATATCACTAAAAGTGTCTACATTAGTTTTTGGTACCTCTATATATAAGCACATAAATTTAAGAAAACCTAAGAACTCTACAAGAAGGCCCGAGCCCAAAAACATAAAAACATAAACATAAAATAATTTATTAAAGAATGTTCAAAGCACAAAAACATAGAAACATACAATTTCTAAAAGAAAACCCAAAGTCCAAAAACATAAACTAATTTTCCTAAACACTATCCTTTAAATGTGCTCCAAGCCATGATCTTCATATCCTTTGAATTTCTGATTGCTTGTAGCATTAGGAGCCTTGAATATATTTAATCTTCCAATCTCTTGCTCTTTGCCCTTGTCATAAGGACGATAATCTTCCATCTTCAAGTTTTTCTTGTGTGGAATCTATGGATAATCCTCTATTAATTTGTGCATCAAGTGCAAATGTGAGAAAATCCTCAAACTTTTGTATGTCAGGGTCACTTGTTAAAATTTGGATTTATGCCAATTACTATGTTTGGGTGAATCACGGAGAAGAAGGATCATATGTTCCAAACTTAGGTTAAGCATTTGGTAGTTATGAAAACATCAATTAAGTTTATCAATGATGAATGATTATCTTGTTTCTTTTTAAGATTATTGAATATGGTGTGAGTTGATTAAGAATGCTAAGTGAAATCTCCATTGGACATTAAGATAGCATGCTATCTAGATGTGAAGGTTCCTTTCACAAAGCTCAAGAGAAGAAGATGATGGATTGATTCAAAACAAAAAGGAAATGGAAAACACATAACCCATAGAAAACCAAGAACAATTAAAGGAAGAAGAAAACATAAAATGGAAAGCAAAGGAATGGTAAAAATGTGAGAAGCACGCCACTATAAGGATAGGCTAGAAGCCATGGCAACCTTGAAGATAAGTGGATGTGTGCCACCACTTGCTATACAAGATAAGGCTTAAAAGTATTCACTCCTTAGGGAGAAAACTCTCATAAATGGTTGAGACACAACAGTGTTTTTACTTCAAAATGTTCAACCCTTTTTTATGTCTAAGAGCGCCTCTTATATAGAAGAGTTTAGGGGCCTTTATGCAAATAAAAGATACCTAAGGATGTCTCTACAAAAACCTAACCCTAGCTTCTAGAAACTAGGTTAAATAAGGTTACAAAAATGAGAGAAAATAGCTAACTATGGCGTGTGCAAGGCTAATTTCGTTCTAGCACAAAAGGAGACAAAGAATGTGTCTCATATGTCTCCAAAAAATGGCCAAAGTGTGCTAAAAGCAAAGGAGACCAAAGGTACATAGGTACACTTGCTTTATGCCTTTTACTTTATACTTTATGCCTTTTCTTTACTCTCTCCTCCACATCATTTATACTCCCCAATCACCATGCGCCACCTAACAATTCTTTCTCACTCCTAATTAACATACAAAACAAATAAACATAGATTAGCATGTTGACTTAAGTCAAGTCAATTATAGTTAACAAGTCAAACCTAGTCAAAGGTCAACATGTCAACTAAAGTTGATTCAACGAAGTCAACTTAGGGAATCAAAAATAACAAACACAAATGAAAGGGATGAAGGATTAATGAACTTCCTTTCTAAACATGCTTAGTCTTCTTAAGCATGTGCCTCCATCCTTGGTTGTGGTCAATCCTTCATCAATCAATTTGCTTCAATGACTGAAATTGTATGAACACATGCAGGTATGTGATATGAGCTCTTGTTCCATCCTTTCTAATGGTATTACCCCTAGCTTTGGTTAGGCCATCTTTATTTTCTAGACTACTTGATATTGCTGTCGTTAGGCAATCAAATTACCACTACTTAACTTTAGCAACTTCAGTATTGCCAAGTTAGTAGTGAACAAACTAGTTAGGGTTAAGATAACCCTGAGTTGTCTCACAACGAATACGAAATTGATCTCAAATATTTGATTCTTATAAAAATGCAATTAAAACTAGTAAGTATAAAAATATGGGGTTTTGATATGCAAAGATTGAATGTCACACAAATAAAAGATTGTAAACACAATAATAGAAAATAGGTCAATTCCACTGCTTTTTCAAAATAGGATTCTTCATCGGTTATCTAGAGATTATTGTTAAATTAATTATTGTTGTTGATTTACAAAACAATCAATGTAAAGTCTCAATTAATTTGTTGGCATTCTCAATTTTAATCAAAGTACAGTCTCAATTAAAAGTGAGAATTTTTAGATTATCCATAGTAAATTCAAACAAAGTACAGTCTCAATTAAATTTTACTATGCCTAATCATGTCTATTGCTTTGTTCCCTCACCAAATAGAAAACTTAATTAATCAAAGTAAAACCTTGACTAATTTTAGTTAAAGTGATTACCTCTAATCAAAGTACAGTCTCAATTATTGGCAAAAACTTATTTAATCAAATGAAAGTTTCTAAATAAAATCAAAGTAAAGTTTCAATTGAATTTAAAAACCTTTTAACTCATATGATTAGCAAGCGTGTAGATTTAAAATCATTATTTTCTATTCAATTAAGAAGCAAAGGACATAGATAAACAAAAACCACAACAATAATCAAAATAACAAATACATAAATTCACCTAACCTCAGAATCCAATTAAGAAATTATAGTGGAATCAACCCTAAAAGCTTAGCCCTCCATGGCTTTGATGGAATACATGATAATATGATGAAGGAAAGAAAATAAAAGAAAGGCAAGAATGAGAGATGTGGTGGATGACGATATCTGTCAAAACCAGAGAGTTGCTAAGTGTCCCTCTTCTACTCCCTTAAGCCTCTTTATATAGGCTTCAATCGGACTTGGACTTTATCTGTTCGGTTGCTAAAATATTTTATCTTTATTTAATTAATTAGCAACTTAATTTCTATCCAATTTCCAATTCTACCCCTCTCATTTAACCATTTTTACAAAATTGACCAGAATTTGACCAAAGTTGACTGCTCCATTGACCAGTTGACCAGATTTGACCAGTTTTGACTAGTTGATTGCCCTATTAGTTGCTGACATGTGGTAGAGTACTTTCTCTCTCCAAAATTAGGGTTTCTGCAGATGCAATGGAAGAATGAAGCTGACGGTTGTGTGATGCAGATTCCGGCAAGATTGGCGACTGTTTTCTGATATGCTCCGACGAGTAATGGCTTTGCACGCGTGGATCTGTGTGCTTGCTCAAGCATGGTGCTGCTACGACTAATACCATGGTTGCTGGTGGCAGCTAGGGTTTGAGGAGAAATTAGGGTTTCTCATGGGAGAGATGAAGATGATGACGTGGCACCATTTGGTTGGTTGAATTTTGAGTGCTTGGATGTCGCCACGTGTCATTCTCTAATTTGTTAGTTTAATAAGTCGAGGATTATGACACATGTCATCATGTGGTTGGACTGATTTGAAAGGTGGGGATTACTACATGGCATAATCTGGTTGAGTTGAATTTAAGTGGTATGAAGGGTGCAACTTAGTAAAAACTGGGGGTGCAGAATAGGTGTTTGTGGTCCACTTGCAGGAGGAGTGTGTAAATAAAAACTGGGGGTGCATTTAGCTCCTGACTATTTCTTTCCAGAATTTGCTGATTTTGGACTTATTTTGTAACTTTGAATATTTCAAATCCACACTTTTAATGACCCAAATTAAACTTCAGCTACATTAACAAACGTTAGAATATACAATAATATCTTATGCAACTAAAATCAATTTTTACGCCATTTTTACCTTACGTACTCAATAAATCCAATAATCGCAAATCCTAATTAAAGCAATCCTTAAGCACAAAAATTCTATTAAAACCCCAAATTTAAATATTAAATGAGGCCAAAATTTTGAACTCATCACTACTCTTCCTCTCTTGCTTGTGATTTGGGCCTTCCTTTTTGGCTTGGGAAGAAAAGGAAGGGTGATGCACATCTTATTTTGGAAGAATTTTTTTGTAGGCAAGTAACACCTTAGTGAAAGCTTGCCCCTTTTCTTTTTCTTCTTTATCTTTTCTTATTATATTTCTATCCTTATTAACTTCTTGAGGTGATAGAGGTAGTAAAG
>Ga0214542_1008589_pt1 | contig 16694 bp, 11 predicted proteins | sample CNSS1metaG_FD_160096 | JGI IMG/M metagenome (GOLD analysis project Ga0214542, IMG submission 160096) | Root nodule microbial communities from cowpea collected in UCLA plant growth center, Los Angeles, California, USA - CNSS1 | ecosystem: Host-associated > Plants > Roots > Nodule | place: USA... | reverse complement strand
AAATGTTTTGGTTCTCATGAAATTTTATTTGGTATTCTAATATAAAATGTAGACAATTATAATTTATTTCAAAGTATTTGATATGGAAGAAACAATCATCCTCCTAATATTGAATATTTGATAATATTATGTTTTCTTTACCGTAATTTTTTTCTCTTATAAAAATTAATATTGAAGTTGTTAAAACACGGGTACGGGTATGGGTACGAGATTATACCCGTTACTCGGTGGGGATGGGGATGGGACAAAAGTTTAATACCCGTTGAGTTTGGGTATGGGTATGGGGATGAGGATGAATTTTTTCTGCGGGGATGGGTATGGGATAACGAAACTCGTCCCCGCCCCGCCCCGTTGCCATCCCTACTAACTATCCTTCTCCACCAAGACAAACTCAACTATGTGCTTATTCTTCTGATACTTGAAACCGCCCATCTCATATCCAAGGTTAAACCTTTCTCTTTTGTGAGCCACCTTACTTAGAACACCCCTTCTACTCTTGACTTGGATGAATGTTATTGCTGAGAAGATCCAACTACTTCTTACTACTATTGATATGATATATAACCCCTAATATACTTCATTCTCAGATAACATCATCATACTTGACTGATCTTCAAGGCTCTACCTCATGTAAGCCTCCAATTACCTATTTGCTTTCCTTATACACTTCATGGTCTCTACCCTTAATCTCAAACCTTCCACAATGTTCCACTTCAAACCTCAGACCTTGTCAAGATGTAAAACCTAGTTGATTTCCCAAACCTTGCTACACGAGCACGCACCGATATCTTCTCTTATACCCATCCCTAAACTCAACTCTTCTTGTAAAACTTGTGGTACACGATCTTAGAATTCAAACTTGTGGTACACGACCCAAAGCGTTGCTTCTTAACCTTCAAATTCATTTCTTAACCAGCCCTCTAAACCAAGACTTAACTTTCATCACCTATCGGTATACAACCCTCTACATCTTCACATCTTTGAGACAAGAGATTGTCTCATACGCCCTACAAATCCTTGTAAGGGTGAGTAGGTCAAGTTTCCCTCATCGCTCAGACACGAGACACAAAACACAGTGGCGTAACAGGACAAACTCGAACATACAAGGCAACACTCCATCATCTACAGACATCCAAACCTTTCGTCTGTCACCCTTCCTTCCCCAAACCATTAGAATTAAGAAAGGAAAAACAACCTTTGATCTAGTCATGAGTGTGTACCCTCATTACTTTATCAAGGCGTTTTTCTATTCTTAAAACTTTTGGTTTTGCTGACACACTTGACTAGACATGACTACTCACGCCTGCGAGGCATGACAAACCCATAACCTCAGGTCATCCTAAGGACGAACTGCTTTGATACTATTAATGTAACACCCCATTTAAATAATAACTTTAATTTAAATGAAATGCCACACAAATATAAATTTAGAGACAAGTCCTGAAATATAAACGTTACTCTTTACAATATCCAAAAATGCTAGGAGATACTAAGGCACACCATGATGCCAAATACAACCAAGAATCCAAGGACTTAACGAATATTAATAGAATACTAAAGAGCAAAGCGTACATGGGCCATAGCCCTAAAGAAAAGCCCAAATAAAACATGAAGTCCAGCCTAGGTAGATTATGCAGCGAAATCATCCCTTCCCTGTTGACCTCGAGTACCTCTCACATCTGCTCCCATCAATAAATTGATGATCATCGCAAAAGTAGAAGAACAACATACAAAACAATCAAACAAGCAAGGGTAAGCTAGAGCAAAAAAAAAATAGTATTATCAATCATATACTCTTTCACAGTCAATTATACATACATCACGCTAGCATGTTATGACCTTCAAAACAATACACTACGACTCGACACGACTCATCCGGATACATATAATCTGGCCGGATTCAGCGGATGCTTGCACTTGTGGTGGATTACCCTGCTCACCCACGAGCTGCTCACCCCCGAGCTAAGTGTTACAAGTGTTACAATGTTTCAATCCCTCACACACAAGGTTAGCCCTTAATGAGTTTCAGCCTCCTACTACTCTCACCATAAGAGTCAGTCCACTCTAAGTGAGACTAACTGACTCCTTAGAGTGTCAGGATGCAACCTTATCTTGAATCCTTACCAAATTATATAGATGGGGCACCACCATGGACTTCCACTAACAGGGGCCATGGAATTATGTCCCGACCACTTAAGCACCACCAGGAAGTCTCACATAGAGACTCGTGGATTTACGTACTGACAACATATTAATCACATTCCAAACAAACAAATAATATTGATCATGCATTTAACACCTCACGCCATCCTTTGTAACCCATCCTCATTCATATTCCATGTTGATTTCATACCATCCCATTCTTCCCAATTCGGGGATATAGAACTTCACCTCATACCAATACCATGCCATCAATGTAACATTATTGCTCATACCGAATTCATGACCACATATATAACCAACCATTTCATTGAAATCGCATGCCAAGATTTATCCAAGTTCATAATTCACAATCCATGAATCATATCATTCATGCAAATTCATTCATCTCATACTTTATAAATGCATACCAAGACATACATATATCACAAAATAGTATTCATCCCAAATAAATGAGTGCCAACATGTAAGTACCTGCAATTCCATACAATCAAGCACAACACACAACCATAATTCTTACACCAAAATTCCTAAGAAAATTTATTATCACAAAACCAAAATCACTACAGTAATGCGTGACACATTTCTCAAGCTACAGACATCTAATCGACGATCCAACTGATCAAACCACAAAATAACATGTTATGAACCAAATGTCCAAATTTGAGCTCAATCCAACGGTTAATGAGTCGGGAAAGTCAATTTTACTAAAACTACGCATATTAGAAAAATACACAGTCGCCCAGCGACTGCGCGACGCATCCTGAATACGAGAAATAACGTCAAATATCACAATTTCATGGATATTTGAACCCCTAACTCAGAAATATACCAAAAACTAACGTTTTCCCCAAACGTTTCTCATATTTCACAAAACATTAATCGCATAAAATAGAAATGACGTGAAACCCTAGCTTCGATTACCTGGAAAGAGCTACTAAGGGGGATTTTGGACACGAACAGAGGTACACCACAGTTCCTAAGGCAGTTCAGTGAGTTGAAGATGAAGACAATGGAGCAAGGACAGATTACTACGGTTATCCCTAGTGGAAAAACACAAGTTCAACTGGCAAACAAAGTGTATGGATAGGAACAACTTACGCGGAGTGAAATGTGCTTCAGCTTGCTTGACCAAGAGCTAGGACTAAACCCTAGCAGAGCTTCCTGTTGCGAAAAGGGGAGAGTTTGGCGTCTGTGTTTTCTGTAAAGTGAGAGGGATGGAAGGATTGGGGCAGACTTAGGGTCTATTTTTCCTTTGGGTCAGCCGTTAGGCCCAATAGTTTGGGGCATCCTTTAAAATAAAAAGGCAAAAAATAAAGCGGGCCTTACAATTTTTGGGAAAAAAAAAATTTAAAATCACATTAGTTTTCACACTTAAAATTACAAATATTTTAAAATTACATTAGTTTTAGGACAAACATATGGGTTGCTAATACCTTCCTCATGTGTAACCGAATCCCAGACCTGATCTGGTTTTACAAACCATCATTTTATAGGTTTTCCAAAGTTTCCCAAAAACTATTGTGGTGACTCCCTTTTCTAAAATATTTATATTTTAAAATGATTTTTAAGTTCGCCGTCTCGTCACGATTTTTTTGAGGTTACGACAGACACAATCAACATACCAAGACTTTTGAATCCCACAAGCATCTAATACAACATAACAAGTCTCTTACTTGAAAATCTGGTATCACACCAGACAAATCACAAACGCCCAAGAAAGATAAAACCTCTGTGGTGGGTCTCCCTAGCCAACCAAGAGCTTTCTTCAAAGCACCCACGCCAAGCCAACACGGCTTCAAGACTTAAAGACTCGATCACGAATTGTTGTAATATTGTGAAGTTCAAAGAGAACGAGTTTTTTCGAAATAGTCACACTGATTTCACACCTAAAAAATGAATCTCTCACATTCTTTGTGAAAACCCCAGACTTTATAGTTTATTAGATGACATATTGAATAGATTGAAATTTATGTTCAATTTGTTGATTTCACTTATTTTGAGTTAAATCAACTGATTGAATAAAATTTTCACTGATCAAATATGTTACTTGCAAAAAAAAAAACAAGTCAGTTAACCTATTAAAAACCCTTTCAACCAACTAAAAGACTGTAACCAGACACAAGACATCTATTCAATGTCAAATAGTGATGGTTCCTTCCTCAAGCTAGTATGCTCCAAGCATTGAAGAAGACTCCTCCATGCATGATCTAATTGGACAAAGTTTGAGTTCTAGGATGCTGAAATGTGGCAACCTTTGGTTGGCCTGTTTGAGAAAATGAGGATTGTCATGTGGCAACATTTGCATGGGTCTAATTTTGTGAGTGATAAGAGGGGTGAAAGTTAGCAACTTAGGGGGTATAATAGTGAAAGCTGATTGTGTGACCCATTATTGAAAAATGGGAGTGTACATATAAAAACTAGAGGTGCATTCAACTCCTTGTATACTTGTTTCCAAAATTTACTAACTTTGGACCTATTTTGTAACTCGAAACAATTCAATTTGACACATTTAATGGACCAAATTTAACTTCAGCTGCATCAACAAACATTAGAATATCCTAGAATATTTTATGCAACTAAAATCGCTTTTTAAGTTACTTTTATCTCACAAACGCATTACACCCAATTATCACAAATTTTGATTAAATTAATCTTTTAAACATTAAAATTCAATTAAATCTCCAAATTTAAACATTAAATGAGGGCAAAAACATGCATTCATCACTCCAAGCATTGAAGAAAACTCCTCCATGCATGATGGTAGGCACGCGGAAGCAAAGACAAATGTTTATACAGGTCTCAATTTTGATGGTTTGATGAGTAAAATGGTGTGGTTTGGTGCTCTCAAGTAAGGTTAGTCCAATACTCAAGGAAGAGTGGTTAGAGGAGACCAAATGAGATGCTTTAGCCTTGACTTTAGAGATAAGTAGGTGTGCACAAGCAATTTGGCTACATAACTCTATTAATCTCAAACTGAATTTATAACGGGTAGACACCTCTATTTATAGCCTAAGGTGTCTCCAAATTTGGAGATGAAAAACCCTAAAAACTCTAACTTGGCTAGCTTGGACACCAAGGCAAAAATTCTCTCCAATGGGAGGAGAACATGTCACCACTCAAGGAGGTGGGAAATCCTCGGCATTCCTAGAGTGTCATGTGGCCCCTCAAGAAGGTGAGAAAATCCTCTCCATTCCTAGAGTGTCATGTGACCACTAAGAAAAACTCTTCAATGAGAGCATGACACATGACCACTCTCTCCCAAAGCAAACAAGTCTCTTCCTTGCCTTTCAAGCTACCTCCTATGTGCATGTTGACTTTGTAAAGTCAATGGAGAATACGCTCCAACTCATGGGCTTTTCTAAGGCCCAAAACTCCTATGCTACTTGGCCCATTATACAAAGCCCAAAAAATTTATACTACTAAGAGTTTAGGCCCACCCTTTATAGATGAATCGAACTCTTCTTAAATATGCTTAGTCATGCTTCTTGTGGTTAGCCACTTGGCTAGGGGGTTGCCATCAAATAGTCTTCAATTTAAGCTCGAATCTTCAAGTTTCAAATTCTTCATGTGCAATCAGTTTAAGCATAGTTCAACCTTGATCAACACAATCAATTCTTCATGTCTTCATCACTGTATCAAGTCTTCATTATGTCTTTATCAATCCTTCATATCCTCGTCAAATCTCTATGGAATTTCTTCATCAAATCTTTATGCATCAAAGTATTTTGTGCTAACAATTTAAACTTGTCCAATTTTTTAACTTTTCACTCTACAATGGTTCAGTCAATGCCTTCAACTCCTCTTTCCAGATTTTTTTTATCATAATTCTTTTCAATGGTTTTTCCTCCTTTTTTTTCACTAGCACTCTTCTTTTAGGAACACCTCTAGACAAGTTCAAATTTCCACTTCCAATTCAATATAGCAAATGGGTATTATAGATTAAACAACTAATTCAACATTTTTTTTTAAAGGAACTCAACTAGGAAAAGGTAACTCTCGGCAAATGCATATATATAATTCAAATCCAAAAGTAAAAACTCAATTAAGGCACAAAACAACAAAAAGCATGAATATGGTTCTACAAGAAGTGACACAGCCAAATGAATCACGAATACAAATAGTCTAAAAGAAGGATGGCACTATGAATCAATTTTCAAACAAGATTCAACAAAGGAAAAAAGTCTCAAACAGTGCAATAAACCACAAAATTATACATCCAATTTTCACACAATCATTTCGGTGAAACTTTAGCAACAGTGAATCAAAGTGAAAATATATCAACAATTATCATCACCACACACAACCAATGTTGGAACTAGAAACATGGTGTTGGTTTAGCTTTCAAAGATTCGACCATGATAAATTTCATCTCAATTAAGTGAAAATAGGTCAAACAGAAATCAGTGATAGAAAACAAAATTTTCTCAAGAGCAGTATATGCCACTATCACAAAACCAATGATTAAACAACAAAATGAATAAATTGCACCAAATGTTCGACCAATCATAAAGCAACTACTATGCATTAGTTTTCCACACAATTAGATAAAACATTGATTTCCACAACTGCATAACAAACTAGTACTAGGAAAGAAAACAAAAAAAAAAGAGTTAAATTACTCTTTTAGTCCCTCTATTTGTTATGAAATTTTAGTTTGGTCCTCAAGTTTTTCGTTGTCTCAATTTTGTTCTCATTTTCTTAAAAATGACTCAATTTGGTCCTCACCGTTAACTTTGATCAAACGGTGTTAAAGTCAACGCCACATGTCAATTTTTGGCTTTTTTGAATTTTTTTGATTTTTTTAAATGTTTTACATGTGTCACTTCACAGTTGTGCCACATGTCAAAATGACTCAATTTGGTCCCTATATTTGTTTTTAGTTTCAATTTAGTTCAATTTTTGTAAAAATGAAGCAATATTGTCCCTCCTTAGATTGACACTCAATTTAATCTTTGTATACAACTTATGATGATATTCTTAATAAAATTGATATTTTTATTAAATATTTGTAGAAATATTTTTAAATAAGTTTTTTTTACTTTTATTATTAAACAAAGTTAAACCCCAAACTTAATTTCAAAAATTAACAATTTTGTTATCATATATAAAGGCATCAAGTGTATCATATTATACAAACTTAGTGAAGATTAAAAATCAAATAACTTGTCACACATAAGTTTAGGAACTAAATTTCAAGTTCAAAACAAAACCAAAGTTTAATCTTTTGTATAGAATTTAAATTTAATTTAAAATATTTATAAAAATATTTAATAAAAACGTTAATTTTAGTAAGAATATCACCATAAAATTTATAAAAAAGTAAATTTAGTGTCAATTTAAGGAAGGACAATATTACTTCATTTTTTACAAAAATTGGGACTAAATTGAAACTAAAAACAAATATAGGGACCAAATTGAGTCACTTTGACACGTGACACAACTATGAAGTAACACGTGTAAAAAATAAAAAATTCAAAAAAAAAAAAACCAGAAATTGACACATGGCGTTGACTTTAACATCGTCTGGTCAAAGTTAACAGTGAGGACCAAATTGAGTCATTTTTAAGAAAATGAGGACCAAATTGAGACAACGAAAAACTTGAGGACCAAATTGAAATTTCATAACAAATAGAGAGACCAAAAGAGTAATTTAACCAAAAAAAAACAATAATATTAATTGTTCCAACCAAAAGAATGACATGGTCAACAACCCTAAGAGAGCCTCCCAATTCACGAACACAAGCAATGGAAGAATATGAAAATGAACTTTCCCATGTTCCAACTCACAAAGAGGCAAGCGCTAGGGGAAATACCCCCATTTAAAGTAAACCTTAAAAATGCAAAGAAGTCAGTTGAAAAGCCAAGTCAATTCATTGTATAAGACCCGGGAAAATTAAATAAATAAATAAATATTTATTTAATAAATGCGAGGGTGGGAATTCGTAAGTTAATTAATGTGGAAAGAGAAGATAAGTAGTAGTGTTAGCTTAAGTGTTTGAGAGTACTTGGTTGTGATGATAGGACTTAAGTTCAAGTCCTGTGTATGCCATTAGTATTATAATTTAATTAATTAATTATTTTGCATTTATGCATGAACATGTGAAGTATATTGATAAGTGTGTAGGTACTCAAAATAGCAAGAAACACGAATTGGCTTGTTGGTTGTACATTTGTTGGTCATTATGTGGATGTGGGTTCAAACCTTTGTTGGCGCAAAAATAATTTCTTTTTGCGTATGGATCATGTGGATCAAGTAAGGGTGCATAGGAGAGCATTGTAGAGTTTTGGAGAGTACTTGGAAGGCTAGAGAAGGTCGTTGAGTATAAGGCAGTGCGGTGTTTTCTTGGGAGCAAGAAAAGTCCTTAAAAGAGCACTCGGAGCTGAACCAGCACTATGTTGTAACCATATCTAGTGATTTTCGTTTGGCTTTACTTTATGGTTATTTTATTTTATGTGATGTTTACAGATTCCTATTTATGGAATTTTATGCTTCTTATTTGTTCTGGATATATAGTCCTCATTTACTTTGACTTTTGTGCTATTGTGTTTTGTACGTGTGCTTCCTTGAACTCTATCACGTTTTTCAGTTTAATGGCCTATATATATGAGAAAGCATGGGGGTTTTCTTTTCTCCTTTTTCTTCTGAGGCTTGTGCTTGTCAAGGGTATCAATTAAGAAAAAAAAGTTATGGAATTCAATCCTCACAATGGGACCCACGGTGATGCAACCAAAGTGTTGTTCGGAATTAGGTTTTGCTCATGACTTGGTATATTAGAGGGCCCCACAACATGCTTTGATTTCTTTTCTTTTTGTTTCACGGTGCAGACAAGTAATCCACTTTAACTTCTTGTTTTAATATTATTTGATGCACATATTTGCTTTTGATGGGACTTTTGTACATTCTAGTATGGTCTAGTACACACCCTAAGTGCTTAGCAACTTTTCCTTTTAGTTTAGTTGAAAGAAAATTCAAGAAGTTCAATTGGTGGGTTTTATGCAAACAAAAGAGACTAAAATAGGAGTATTAAAATAAAGGTTCAAGTTTGGGTCCCAATTTGTTTGAAGTGGAGGTGTTTTTGGTAGTGCTATTTAATGTATTTCTAAGTTAGGGGTTTAAAGATTCATAAAATTGTGTTGTTTCACGCCGTTGTTTGTATTCTGGAAGCGTCGGTGGTCGCTAGGTGAGTGACATACGCGTTGGGCGAGTGACTTGGTCGCTGGGCGAGTGACTTGGTAGCTGGGCGACTACGTTTATTTCTAATCTACACAGTTGTAATAAAATTGACTATTCTGACTCGTTAACCGTTAGATTAAGCTCAAATTTGGATAGTTTTTCCGTAATATGATATTCTTCGTTTTGATTGGTCGGATCGTCGATTTAAGGTCTTTAGTTTGCGAAATATATCACGTATTATTACAGTATTTTTGGTTTTATGATGATAAATTTTATTAGAAATTTTGGTGTAAGAAATATGCTTGTGCATGGCATTGCAGGTACTTAAGTGTTGGCACTCACTCGTGTGGGATGAACACTGTTTTGTGTTGCATGTATGTGATGCTATGGTGAATGCCTGTACACTTATGTGATTATGTGAACTAGATGTGCATATGTATGGGATGGTATGATGTGATGTGAGTTTAAATGACTAAGTGTTGATGTTAATCTTAATTTGACATTAGGAATTGGTAAAAAGGGGGTTCCTATAGTTACTGATTGAGGTAAGACTCATGCTTTGTATGAATAAATGAGTTATGTGTCTGTTGCCTTATTATTTCAGAATTTCATACGAGCATGGTTTACTCTGGGGTTCCAATTGAATGTGGGCATTGATTTAAGATGTGAATATATATGAATTATAAAAGAGAGGAATGTGTGCTTATACTTGAAAGATTCATGTGTTATGATGTTGTATTTGGAGTATATGAATGTGTATTTTAATTTCTAGATGTTGAGAATTGAATGGTTGTATGCTAGGAGCTCAATTAGAGTACCTAAAACCAGTAGTGTCACATTACTATTGTAGCGCCTAGTGGTGCATAGTGGACCGCCAAGCGATATTAGGAAATAGGGAAGTCCTATGTGTTATGGCGCCCGACGGTGATGTGGAATCGCCAGGCAGTCTGCACTGCCATTTCGCCTGGCGCTTAAGTTGCGTCAGGCGATAGTGCAAGTGGCAGGATGCGTTTATGGTGCGTTTTGCATGACTTGTTGTGTTGGTTTTGGTCTGGGATATGCTTGACCGTATCACGAGTGGGTAGGTTCATGATTGGTGTTGGAACACGTGATTAATACGAGCGAGTTTGATGATGCTGTCGTTGACGCGATCAAATTAATACTACTAAACTATAACAACTTCAATATTGCTAAGATAGTAGTCAGGAAAATAGAAAGGGTAAAGTAACCCTAAGTCGTCTCCCAATGAACACGAAATTGATTTCTAACAAATTAGTTCTTATAAAAACTATACAAAAGAGTTAATCAAATGAAACAAGGAATAAAGAAATAAAATTTGAAAAAGATAAAAAGATAAAAAAACAATGATAAAGAAAAATAGATTGATTCCACTACTTGTTCAAAATATATCCATCATCGGTTATCTAAATATTATTGCTCAATTAATTATTGTTGTAAATTTACAAATTAATCAAATGAAATTCTCAATTAATATGTTGGCATTCTCACTATTAACCAAAGTAAATTCTCAATCAAAAACAAGAAATTTGTAGATTAATCATAGTAAATTTAACCAAAGTACTTTCTCAATTAAATATTACTAAGGTAAAATATGGTCTTTTTCTTTTCAAGGTTATGTAATAGGCTTAATACATGAAAAAGAGGTTTAAAAGCTCAAAGGGACTACCAATGGATTAATATCAAGGTGGGCATATTTGGCCAAGTAGCTAAAAACAAGAAATGCCTCAGTCATATCAAATCTGCATATTCACCTAAAAGATGCAAAACAAAAGAATCAAGCCAAATATTTGAGTATAAACAAAACATGAGCATCACTCAAGAAAAATAGGTATGACACATGGCAGTCCATCCTTTACATTAAGGCTCAAGACTCACAAGGTCAAAACTCTTTTACAAAAGATTTAATCAAGAAATTCTCAAATCAACTCAATTAGCAAATCATAGAAATAAACCACTCATATCAACATGACTTTTATTTCTCCAGAATTATGACCATTTCAGTTATTGAATCAAATCCTAAATATCCAAAGTCAATATGTTTTATTGAAAGTAGGGAAATATCTTTGGTGGATTTCTTATGAGATATATTGTTTAAAAGTTTCACCAAGTAAAAAGGGAATACTTTCACAATTTTCCCAAAAAGAAATCACATTTTTTTAAAATGAAAAAAAAACAGAAAAAAAAACTACCTACGGTTTGTCTCCCCCACACTTATTTAAAAAAATTTCCTTGATGGACTTATTTTGGGAAGGAGACGAAAAATTTTATGACTTCTAGCTCAATCTGGTCATATGTCAAAATTTATTTTCTTTAATTTTTTATGTACAAGTCAGCTTGTACCATTTTTTTAATTTTTACATTTTTATTTTGTATCAAAACTAAAACCAAAAACACATATTTTTGAAAAAAATTTAAATTTTTTATTAAAAATAAAAACAAAAAACAAATATGCATGCATTTTTAATTTTTTATCAACAATGTTTTCAAAAGAATTTAAGTCTAACCTCTTTTCCTATTGTAGCAACCATTCTTCTTTCTCTGCAGTCAAGTCAACAAAAATCACCACTGAAAATCTATTTTCATCATTCACATCAACAAAATTGATGTGTGGAGTGTGTGGCTTTATATCTGAAGTAGTAGTAGTAGATACTTCAGCTGTATCTTCGAGTATTGTTGGTTCTTCAACTTCACTTGGTTCCTCCATTGTATTATTCTCACAACTTTGCTCCTAAAAAAGATCATTTGTCCTCATATCATCAGTAACAAATAAAACTTTATATTCACATTGAGCATCATCGTCATATCCATTAGTAGATATGTTAGTGTGAGAATCTTTAATTTCTTCATTAGCAAATTCAGTAACATCTTTAGTAAAATTAATATGTCCATCAATAAATATATTAGTATGAGCATCATTATATCTATCAATAGATATATTAGTGTGATGTGATTTTGTGTTTGTTGATCTAACATTTGAATCATGTACTCTTTCACATCAATGCTCAATTTTTCCATTCTTTGATTCATGCTCCTTAACATCATCATTTCATCCCTTTGCTCAACTATCATCTTCATAAGTTTTTCTAAGGTGGCCTCCATAGCTTTGTCTTCCATTAGCTGACTTAAATCTTCTAACATTTGTGCAGCTCTAATGGCCAACTTTAAAAGCATATCTTCTATTTCATGATGAAGTGCTCTAAATTCTGGGATTTAGCAAATCTCGGATGGCATTGGAGGGTAGTATTAACAATACCAAGTAATTCTAAAAAATTGTTGTTACTTGCATCCTCCATCATGTCATATAATACTTTATCATTTCCATACCATTCTTGCTTAATATCTTTGCATCATTGATCAGCTCGCAACCTTTCATCTAAGGTGTCTAATTTCCTCTCTCAGTCCATCCATTAATAAAACAACTTCCTTATATGATGGTCCATTGATTGCTGCAACTTGTTGTGATGGTGTATGTTGTTGTTTATAAGAACCAAATAGAACATATGATAGCTGAAGTGGACACTCAGAATATGGTTGTTGCTCATATCCCAAAAAAGATGATCTAGGATATAGATCATGAAATTGTCGTAAAGTTAACCCACTTATATCAAGTGCAGAAGTAGGTGTGACAATTTGTTGCTAATACATATAAATCACGTGGTTGATGTGGATAGTAATCATAGTTCACTTGAAAATCACATTGTTGATTATTTTAATATAAAAACTATTTTTCATTTTTGAGAGAGGTTTTCTGAAAAGAAATAACTTGAAAGCTTGTTGAGTAAACTTCCAGAAAGAGAGGTGTGTCTCAATGGACAACTTAAGTACCTTATCTTTCCTTAGCCAAAGTCTTCCCCAATTAGTTTCACAAATTTCCCAACAAAATTCCTCAAACAAAAATTATGCTTAAAAAAAATTTTAAAAAAAAGAACGAAGATAAATGTTAGAAAAAAATGTTAGTGATAAACAAAAATAAAAACAATAACAAATAAAATAAGAACTATAGTGATAAAAATTCTAATTGTGTTCCCCAGCAACGACGCCAAATTTGATAACACTATCGTTGACGCGATCAAATTAATACTACTTAACTATAGCAATGTCAGTATTGCTAAGATAGTAGTCAACAAAATAGAAAGGTTAAAGTAACCCAAAGTCGTCTCCCAACAAACACGAAATTGATTTTTAACAAATTAGTTGTTATAAAAACTATAAAAAATGGTTAATCAAATGAAAGAAGGAATAAAGAAATACAATTTTAAAAAGATAAAAAGATTAAAAAAAAACAATGATAAAGAAAAATAGATTGATTCAACTGCTTTTTCAAAATAGACTCATCATCGGTTATCTAAAGATTATTGCTCAATTAATTATTGTTGTAGATTTACAAATTAATCAATGTAAATTCTCAATTAATTTGCTGGCGTTCTCACTATTAACCGAAGTAAATTATCAATCAAAAGCAACAACTTTGTAGATTAATCATAGTAAATTTAACCAAAGTACATTCTCAATTAAATATTACTATCCTTAATTATGTCCATTCTTTTACCTCTAAAATCAAGCAAAAATCTAATTAACCAAAGTACGTTATTGATTAATTCTAGTTAAAGTTTTCACCTCTAATCAAAGTACATTATCAATCATTGGTAAAAACTCATCCAATCATATAGATTAAAACATATCACTAATTAGTTATGATGTAAAAAACCATTACTTTTCACGTGATTCAAAGATAAAAGATATAGATGAATTAAAACCTCAACAATAATAAAAAGAACAAAGAAATTATTTCACCCCAACCTCAAAATCCATAATGAAATTATAATGCAACTAAAAAGCTATTTTTAACATCTTTTTGTATCTCATGCCCAATAAATCCAATTATAAGAAATCGCAATTTAATTAATCTTTTAAGCAGAAAAATCAATTAAAATTCCATTATTAAATACCAAATGAGGGCATAAATATGAACTCACTAGAGGTTCATATTAATGATACTCTCGTGTAAGGATACGAGCAAGGAGGTTCGTAGTTGGATGGATACGCGTGTTGGACTACGGGTGGGGAGGTCCGTAGAATTGGAACTACGAGCAGGGAGCTTCGTAGAGTTGGACCACGAACAGGCAAGTTCGTGGAAGTATCGAAAACCCTAAGACCAGCATTGGACTACAAGAAAAAAACATATTACCTACAACAAAATTCTGTATGTAAGTAAAAAAATCCGTAAGTAATGCAGTTTTACCTACAGATTACATACGGACAAAAATTCGTAGGTAAATGTGTCTTATGTAATTACATACAGATTTATCCGTTGGTAAATATCTACGGATTATCCATAGATAAATACCTACGAATTTATCCATAAGTAATGTGTGTGCCAACTTTAATGATACTACCATTTTCTTGGAACAATTATGCAGACTTATACGTTGAACTTCATGTTCATCATTGCAAAAAATTTATATAATATCTAAGAAATTATTAAAGTAAATAATTTAAACATACAATATTCGTACATAAGTTTAACATGGTCAAAAATCTAAACATTATAAAATACAACTATCTATATACAAAAGCATTCATAATGTCTGAATAACATTTTCTAACATATTAATAATATCTAAAGTTTCTTAACATCAATAATTACGATGAGTGCATTTCCACCAACGGTCCACCTTCTACTACAGCACATAAATTCCCAACCTGAAAAAAAAAATGTTGAGGTTAAAGAAGTATGTTGGTGACTTAAATATTAAAAAACAATCACAATTTCAAAATTATCCTTTCTGAAATAGCTTTAGTACCATTGAATATTTAAAGCAAAGAGAATCAAAACAATATCTCTGTAATAGACCAAAACGACAAAATTATAAATAACTTTGATAAAGTAAATTATTGTTTCGTAACACATGAGGGAAAAGATATAATGAAAACTTAACCTAAAAGTAGAATATATATATATATATATATATATATATATATATATATATATATATATATAATATTTCTATGTTTTATATACAAATATTAATATAAAAGAAAAAACCTGGGAACTTACCGTGCTATCAACTATGGTAGCTCTAGACTTGAATGCAATAACAATACCCTGTTGATAACAAGTATTAATATTACTAATGAATAAATAAGAAAGAATTAAGTACATTAAAAGTACTGAATAATAAACCTTTAGAGTTGTTAGAATTATTACCTATTGTATCATTAACCCTATGTGTAGGGTGTTGAGTGTGGAAAACTATCTAATGCCGTATCTACTGTTGCATGTAATCATGTCGTATCTACTTGCTTCACTATAAATAGAAGAGGAGGAGAGTGGTACTGTGATCCACTACTCATATATTTTAAAGTCTCAGTCTCAAGTTGGTATCAGAGCGGGTCGATCCCGCTCTGGTTTCTATCTCATCTGGTCTGTCACCGTTGTCCGCGGTTGATCGCTGTTAGTCACCGCCGCTGTCCGCGACTGTCCAAGTTCGTTTAACCTCGTTTCTGAACTACCCAACACTGTCAAACAACATTTCAACATTGTTTGCCACTGTCTGCAGTCCTCCGCCACTGTCTGCCGCCGTTCGCCACCGTCTGCCGCCGTCCACTGATGCAGTTCCGTCCGGAAACCACCGGATCTGAACCGCCTCTCCGCGCGACAGCCAACCCCGCCGATGTCACAGGCAACGCCGTCGCCACGCGCCTCCACGCGCGTCATCTCTGTTCGCTGCAGTCAGGCGCGTGCCGCCTTCCAGTCGCCAGTTCGTCGTCGCACCACCTCCGTCGCCGTCGTCGGAGCCTCCTCTAACCGTTTTGACCCTCAAATCTCTGTTCCGGTGATGTCCAGTAGCACCTCTTGTGGAAATCGTCACTTTCAAATTCGAAAATCGTCACTATTTCACTATTTTCCGAGATCCTCTCTGTTTTTGTTTATTCTCTTGATCATATCATGGCCACTGGAGGTACTGGGAGTGCTATTTCATTCTCCAGAAGCCCCTGCATTACGTCCGAGAAACTAAATGGCCAAAATTACTTACCTTGGTCCGCTGCCGTCGAGATGTGGTTTCTCGGTTAAGGACACCACGAACACCTTGAGAAAGATGGCAGCCACGTACCTTCTGAAAAAGCTGAACAGTGGAAACAAGCAGATTTCCAACTCTGTGCTCTATTGTGGCAGTCGGTGGAACCACGACTTTTGATGTCCCTACGAGCCTTCAAAACTTGCCACTCGTTTTGGAAGCGAACTCAGAATATCTATGCAAATGATATTCAACGCCTCTATGATTCGGCGAACAAGTTGGCATCTATGAAAATGACTAACCATGATATGATGTCA
>Ga0214542_1008587_pt1 | contig 16696 bp, 22 predicted proteins | sample CNSS1metaG_FD_160096 | JGI IMG/M metagenome (GOLD analysis project Ga0214542, IMG submission 160096) | Root nodule microbial communities from cowpea collected in UCLA plant growth center, Los Angeles, California, USA - CNSS1 | ecosystem: Host-associated > Plants > Roots > Nodule | place: USA... | reverse complement strand
ACATTTTGAAGTACAAACACTCTTGTGTCTCAACCATTTGTGAGAGTTTCCTCCCTTGGGAGTGAATACTTTTAAGCCTTATCTTGCATAGCAAGTGGCGGCACTCATCCACTCATCTTCAAGGTGGCCATGGCTTCTAGCCTAGCCTTGTAGTGGCGTGCTTCTCACATTTTTACCATTTCTTTCCTTTCCATTTTATGTTTTCTTCTTCCTTTAATAGTTCTTGGTTTTCTATGGTTTATGTGCTTTCCCTTTCCTTTTTGTTTTGAATCATTCCATCATCTTCTTCTCTTGAGTTTTGTGAAAGGAACCGTCACATCTAGATAGCTTACTATCTTAATGTCCAGTGGGGATTTCACTTAGCTTTCTTAATCAACTCACACCATATTCAATTATCTTAAAAAGGAACAAGATAATCCTTCATCATAAGGGTGGGGAACTAAAAGCGAAGTAAAGATAAATGCAAGGAGTAGACGTGAGGTTAATAACCCTTTGTTTTATTCATGAGATTTAGGATGCATCATTAAAAACTCCCTGGCCAAAACCCTCCTTAGGAAAAAAAGACTAGGTGAGGATAAAGAGTACACACAGGATTACAAGTATTCGGTAAAATATATGTCTTAACTGAAATAAAACTTGAGATGGGACACATTCCATGTATTGGTTATCTCTTCCCTTGATAATTGTTCAAGCTTATACGTTCCTCCTCCAACATCTTAACGTATTCGGTACGGGCCGTCCCAATTGGCGGAGAACTTGCCATCCTTCTTTCTTGCACTATTAGCCATTCTCCAAACTAAGTCTCCCTTCGCAAACGATCTTGGGCATATGTTCGCATTATATTTTCTGGCCGCTCTCTGTTTGGCAGTTAAGTTGCGCATCTAGGCTTTTTCTCTTAACTCAGGTAGGAGGTCGAGGTGGGTGCTCATGTTTTGGTGATTTTGAACTGGGTTGTACAGTTCTCGGCGCTGAGATGGTTCACCAATTTTGAATAGTATCATGGCGGTTGCGCCATATATTAGGCTGAACAAATATTCGTTTGTTGCTGATTGAGGGGTACACTTGTAGGCCGATAGCACTTCCACTAATTCTTCTGGCCATCGGCCCTTGGCACTGTCCAACCGTTTGCGCAATTCTACTAGTATAACCTTGTTTACTGCTTCGGCTTGTCCATTGGTATGTGGGTGTTCAATAGAGTTAGTTACATGTTTGATGCCTAGGCTGGTATAGAATTTAACGAGTTCTTTGTCTATGAATTATCGACCATTGTCGGTGATAATCATATGTGGGATGCCATAGCGGCATATAATATCTTTCCAGACAAATTGTTGGACCTGTTAGGCGGTAATGGTGGCTAATGGTTTGGCCTCTATCCACTTGGTGAAGTAGTGGACAGCTACTATAAGGAATTTTACTTGGCCTTTTCCTGCGGAAAAGGGGCCGAGAATGTCCATTCCCCATTTTGCGAAGGGCCACAAGGATAGTATAGAATGAAGTTGTTCTTGTTTTTGATGGATGAGGTTGCCATGTCTCTGGCAGGGTATACATTTTTTGACAAAAGTGTGGCAATCGGCCTCCATAGTCGGCTAGAAGTAATCGGCGTGAAGGATTCTTATAGTCATGGTGCATGCGCCGGAGTGATAGCCGCATATGCCTTCATGTAATTCTTTAATGATGTACTGGGCTTGCTCTGCTGTGACACATTTGAGAAGTGGTTGGCTGTATCCTCGCTTGTATAAGTCATCGCCTATCATTGTGTACCTACCGACTTTAGCAAGCCAACTCTTGTTGGCGTCAGGCGGGGGGTTACCGGTTCGGAGGTACTGGATATAGGGGGTGGTCCAGTTGTCGGCTTGGTGTTGGGTTAGGGTATCACAAGTATTTCTTGTGGAAGGAGCAGATAGTGTTTGTTATAAGAGGGATTGGTGTCGGCTTTTTAGTTTAGTGTTAGCCAGCTTGGACAAAATGTCAGCTCTAACGTTTTTGGATCGGGGGATGTGTCGGATGGAGACTCGTTCAAAAGCAAATTGTATAACATTTCGGACCAGGTGATAATATTGTAGGAGGGTGGGGTCTTTGATCTGGAATTCGTCATTTAAATTTCCTACTGTGAGTTTGGAATCAGTTTTGCACGCCAGCGTTTTAACGCCAACTTCGCAAGCGAGAGACAAGCCGGCGAGGTTGGCTTCGTACTCGGCTTGGTTGGTTGATGTTCTGAAGGCAAAGTGAAGGGATTTTTCGATGAGGATGTCGTTGGGGCCTTCAAAGACGATACCAGCACCTGCTCCTTTTGGGTTTGAAGAACCATCAACGTATAGTGTCCATTGGTCCTTTGTAGGGGTTTGTTGCAGATCGTTGACGAAGTCTAGGAGACATTGAGCTTTGATGGGGTCGTGGGATTCGTAGCGGATGTTGAACTCGGATGACTCTACAGCCCAAGACGACATGCAGCCGGCAAGGTCTAGCGTTCGAAGTATTTTCTGGATTGGGTAATCAGTTTTGACGATTATGTTGTGGTTTTGAAAATAGGGACGTAGGCGTCGCGCTGCGTGTACTAAGGACAAGGCTAATTTATCCACCATCTGGTATCTGGTTTCAGGATCTTGCAAGGTTCGGCTGACGAAGTACACAGGGTTTTGAGTGCCATCGACCTCTTGGACTAGCGCGGCGCTTACGGTGTTATCTGTGGCGGTGATGTAGACGAGTAGAGGTTGATGAGTGTCCGGCTTATGAAGGATAGGTGGTGAGGTTAGGGTGATTTTTAGTTTTTGAAAAACTTGTTCACATTCGTTGTTCCACGAGAACTTGGTCGATTTCTTTAGTAGTTGAATAATGGGTTGGGTTTGTTCGGCCAATTTGGGAAGGAAGCAAGAGATGGCAGTTAGTCGGCCAATGAGGCATTGCACTTTTTTGACATTGTTGGGGCTGCACATCTCAATGATGGCATTGTATTTGTCGGGGTTAGCCTCTATGCCGCGTTGTGTGAGCATGAAACTGAGGAATTTACCATGATCCACGCCGAAGACGCACTTTTTGGGGTTGAGGCGAAGGTTGTATTGTCGTAATGCAGAGAAGACAATGGACAAGTCTTGAGCGTGCTAATGATGACTCGAGGATTTGACGACCATATCGTCGACATATACCTCGACACATTTACCCATTATGTGGCTGAAGACCTTATCCATTAGCCGCTGATACATTGCTCCTGCGTTTTTTAGGCTGAATGGCATGACTTTCTAGAAGTAGTTGGCATCGTCTGTAATAAAGGCGGTTTTATTCATGTCGGATGTGGCCATGGGAATCTGGTTGTAACCAGAGTATACATCAAGAAAACTGAGAACTTTGTTACCGGTTGCACCGTCAACTAGCCTGTCAATGTTGGGTAAGGGGTAGGCGTCCCTAGGGCAGGCTTTATTGAGATCCGTGTAATCGACGCGCATGCGCCACTTGCCATTAGCTTTCTTGACCAAGACTACATTAGAGAGCTAGGTGGTGTAGTGGGCTTCTTCGATAAATCATGCATTGAGTAACTTGTCGGCTTCAACCTTGGCTGCTAATCGATGCTCTTCACCAAATTTTCATTTTTTCTGGGAGACATATATGGCCTCCTTGTAAATGGAGAGTTTGTGAGATGCGACTTGAGGGTCAACGCCGGGTAAGTAGGTGGTTGACCAGGCAAAGAGGTCTGTGTTGTTGATGAGGGTGGGGGTAAGGATGACACGTTATTCGGGTTGTAAGCCAGAGCCGAGTTAGATGGCGCGTCTATTAGGGAGTTCCAATGGTGTAGTTTCTTCGACCGGCTCGAGGCAGGCATCCTGACCTACTCTGGGGTCTAGATCATCTCCAGATAAGGCTATGTTAGAGTCGGGTGGTCATTCAATATGATTAGTTTGAACGATGGGAAGTTGTGGGCGGAGGCTAGTCATGTAGCATTTGCGCGCGAGCCGCTAGTCGTCGTGGATGGTAAAGATATCTCCAGATGGGGATGGAAATTTCATGGCCAGATGAGGTGTGGATACGACTGCACCAAGAGTGTTGAGGGATGGTCGGTCGAGGAGGACATTATAGGATGTGGGCGCGTCAACGACGAGGAAACGGAAAGAAATTGTCTTGGTTTGAGCGTCATCGCGGAAAACGCTATGGAGATCGATGTAGCACGGGTGGAGACCTTTTCCCCCGAGAAGCCATATATGGGTTCATCGTATGGAACCATGGCGGTTGTGGGGAGTTGGAGTTTCTGATATGTTGCGCAGTAGAGGATGTCAACGGAATTGTCTTGGTCAATTAAGACTTTTTTGACGGCATAATTTTCCAAGTTAACCGTGATGACCATGGGGTCATCCTACTGGTGATCAAGGCCATGGAAGTCGTCGCTTGTGAAGGTTGTGGGGGGCATGCGGCGTCTGTGGTGGGAGTGGGTGATATGGTTGATGGGTTGCATATGGCAGAGGTGTCTCTTTCTGGCGGATGAGGTGGATCCGCCACTAGCATAGCCACCAGAGATGGTGTTAATGGTGTCGCGTAGTGGGGGGTCGGTCGGGGCAATATCAGTGCGAGCAGGTTAGCGGTCGCGATTAGTGGGTTGACTTAGACGTTTGTCATGGCGAGGATCACAGGGAGAGCGTCGGTGGTCAAAACGTGGAGGGTGATCAGATATTGGAGGTTGGTCGTGTAAGACCCGAGAAAAATTAAATAGTTAATTAAATAATTATTTAATAAATGCAGGTAATAGGAGCATTTAAAGAATTTAATGCGGATTGCTATGACGTGGAAATGTACTAGCTCAAGTGGTTGAGAGTACTTTGATTGTGTGTGAGGACTTGGGTTCGAGTCCTATGTATGCCATTTATATGTTATTTAATTTATGAATTTTTATGATCTATATTTGGATATGGGACGTGATAACATAACCTTAGAATTAGAGGTATTATCACAAAACATATATTGGTTGAATTGGTTGTGCACTGAATTGTTAATTGAAAGGTTGTGAGTTCAAACCTTGCTAAGGACAAATTCATCCTCTTTTTGCTAATTTCTTTTGGCATGAATATGAAAGGATTGGGAAACCTAGCAGCTAATGGAGAGGCAACGTAGGGGCCAGAAAACAATGGGTTAATATCCTGGGGAAAGTGCAGACAGTTTTGAGAGTGTGAGGGGGTGATTTTGGTTCATGAAAGAGGCCAGGGAGAGAAGAGTTAAAGTGCTTCTTTTTAGCAAAGGGAAGAAGGTGTGTAAGGAGAGTGAGAATATCAATTTGGAGCGGGAATTTCAGGTAAGGGGAGTTGTTTTTAACTCTGTTGATTCGTGTTTATTGTAATGTGTTGATATGAATCAAATTGTATGAATTTTCCTGTCGAATTGTGATGTTATCGCGAAATTCTTGAGATCTGCCCATAAACCGCCTGGCGGGCATGCATGTGCCGCCAAACGGCACATCAGTATTAACTGTGTTTCTGGGTTTGCTCTTGAACTGCCTGGCGGTTCAGCCTCACCGTCAGGCGATATATGGTGTTAGGGCACTGTTTCATTGTATTTCTGGGTAGATTGAGATATATCGAGTTCCAAGGTAATTCTGTGTGGGTATGACTGCGAAATTCATTGTTTTAATTGGTTTTGTGGTGTTTGTAAATTATACTGTGAGGGTATAATCGAGTGAATTACGTTTAAATCTATGAGTTCCATAATAATCTGGTTTAGGGTACGAGGATAGGAGTGAAGGGTTCATGATAGAGGAGGTTTCATAGAAATCAGGATTTGAAGCTGATAAAAACAGGAAAAGAAAATGGTAATGGGTTGTTGGATATTTTTATGATTTGAACATGGATTGAATTGATGGAGAGTTGGAGAATTCATAAGTGCAGCAGAGAGAGATGGAACCAGAACCTGATACGTCGCTTGGCGATTTATGACTTGCCGCCAGGCAATGACTGGAGTAGTGGCCTAGTTTGTGAGTTGAGAAGTGGAGGATGGAAGGAGAACCTAGGTGAGTGAGTGGTACAAGAGAATTGTTAATGAAACTGTAAGGAACGATATAAGTCTGTTACTGAGTTGTATGAATTAGAATACGTGTGAAGGTATGAGCATAGTATGATGTGGTTGTAGGAAAGTTAAATTCAAGATAGAGGAAATAATGATCCTAAAGCAGAGTTTTGGGGTTAAAACGTATAGCTTGGTTGATGGTGTATAATTGGAACATGAGATGGTGTGTCTTAATGAATTGAGTTAATAGTTAAGATTTGTGTAAAAAGGATTGAATGCTAATGGATAGACGTTGTACTACTGTTGTAGTGTGAATCAGGTACGTAATGTGCTATAAGATATTGTACGAGTAGTCTCATTTTTGGGATGAGTCATTGGTTATGGATAGAGGAAATGGGAAAAATCCTATGTCTTGTTGTGTGGTTAGGGAAGGGAAATTTATAGGCAATGGGTTCACTAGTGGAGTGCCAAGGAGGCGAGAATATGAATTAAATTGATTCGGGTATGGCTGGGTAGTTTTGCATAAAGTCATGATGAATGAGAAGAGTGATGCTTGTGGTAGTGTTCTAATTTTGGAACAAATCAATGATTGTGCCAAAATCAGCAGCGAGATACTTCTGGTGTGACGCCTGGCGGCCTGCTAGTGCCGCCAGGCGATAGGAACAACAGGGAGGATCTCTGCGCTGCGTGGCGCCTGGCAGCAAGGGTGTGCCCGTCAGGCGGTGTCTGAAAAACAGTGGCACTGGAAGGGCGCTGGCGCCTGGCAGAGGGTTGGTACCGCCAGGCGGTCTGGGCCTATGTCGCCTAGCGGTGCTAAGTGTTACGCCGGGTGAAAATCTAACAATCTATGACGTGTGTTGTGTTGTGTTTAAGCAATGATGCTATGCTTGGATTGGGTGATGATGTGCCATAAGCGAGTAGGTTCATGGATGGTGGTTAACATGTGATGATATGAGGGGGAAGGTTCATATCCAGTTACTCTTACGTGGGAATACGAGCGAGGTCGGTTCGTATGTTTCGTGCTCACTTTTGAGAGCCGCCACGTGCGGGGAGGTACGGGGTTGGTGGATCACATGTGTTGGACTACGGGCGGGCAGGTCCGTAGAGTAGGACTACGAGCAGGGAGGTTCGTAGAACAGGACTACGAGTGGGGAGATTCGTAGAGGCAGGACCACGAGCAGGTAGGTTCGTGTGAGCATCATATTCCCAAGTCAAGGCTAACCATTTGTGTGATTTGAAGGCTATAAAGCCTTGGGTTTAAGGTCTTGGCCAAGAACTAAGTAGATTGAATAAGATGGGTGTATGACTTATCTTGCCTATTTTATATATGTTATTTTATTTTTCTCAGCTCACCATTTTTGTTTGTGTATGGCGATGATCGTGTGATTCGTTACATGGGAGCAGATGTTGATACAGGTGATGTTGTGGATGCTCAGGCGACGGAGTGAGGGCTAGCTTTGGGATTAGAGCTAGGAGATTTTCATATGTATTTTATCATGTTTTCGTTTATGAATAAGAAGTTTGGAATTTGTAACACTTTTATTATTTATGTTATAAACTTTGGCACGTATTTTCATAGTTTAAATTTTTCCTGCGTTTGGGAATAATAATATTGCGACCTTTGATATTCAATATTTTTCTTTTATTTTTTATTTTAAGTAATATTCCTTAGGGATGTTACATGTCGTCTCGAAGAATGAAGCGGCGAAAGTGGCCAACACGAACCAATTCTTCAATCTTGTCTTGGAGTGTTTTGCATTCCTTTATGGTATGGTCGTGGTTTCGGTGCTAGCGACAGTATTTAGTCATGTCCGCTTTGGGGGTAGTGGTGGTCTTGCGTGGTGGTGGTATGAGGTCGGCCTGTAAGGCTTCGTTAAGGAGACGAGATCGAGGAACGTTTAGGGGTGCATATCTGGTGAAGCGGGGTTCTCGGGGTTCTCGGGGTCTAGGATCAGGCCGAGAAGGTTGTGTAGGGGGGTTATTGCAGAGGGTGTATAGTCATTGCAGAATTTGGTATAGAGAGTTTGCATCTCCTCCATGCAGACGTAGTCAGCGACGCGGAGTTTGAACTCATGCATGGAGGCGGGTAGGTGGAGGTAGACGTTGTTAGCGAAGGGGCTGGGTTTGAGAGTGAGGGCCATGCACTGAAGGATCATTTCCTAATTGAGGTGTGGTGTGCGAAGGGCAACCTTACTGAAGCGGTCAATGAAAGCCTGAAGTGTCTCATCTTGTTCTTGTCTGACGCCAAGAAGGGAGATAGTTGTAGTTTGATGTGGGCAGTTGCCGGCGAAGTGAGTGGTAAACATGTGGGAGAGGGTGTCGAAGCAGTCGATAGAGTAAGGCGGAAGGGTGGTAAACCATTCGAGGGCAGGGCCTTTAAGGGTGGTAGGTAAGGCCTTGCAAAAAACGGCATCATGAGAAGTGTAGAGGGCGACGTGGGTGATATAGACCTTGAGGTGCTCGTTCGGATCAGTCTCACTTGTATAGCGCTCTAGGGTGAAAGGTTCCCACTGGGTAGGGAGGGGGGTGTTGGCGATGAAATCAGTAAAAGGATGACGGCGTCTGGGTTGTGTGGATGGGAGCGGGTGAGGGGGGATGGGATGGTGAACCAGGGTGGGAAAAGTGGATGTAAAGTTGTGAGGGGGGATATGAGTGTTAAGGAGGGTGGGAGGCATGTTGTAGGGTGGGACATGGGTGGGCGTAACGTGGAAGGTATGTTGTAAGGTGGGATGTGGGTGGTGGGAAGGGTGGCAGCAAGGTAGGAGCCGTAGTGTTTCCTGGAAGGGTGGGATGGAAGTGTGTATGATGGGTTAAGAGGATGGGAGTTTGTTGAGTGGTGGTGAAAGTGTGTGAGGTAGGATTGTACTCGCTTTCCTCTTCAGTGGGCTGGAAAGTTGGGGACCTTGCGGCATCAGATGTTTCCTTAGCCTTTCCCTTTTGAGTGGGATCGGCTTCGATCTTTCGCCTTAGCTGTGAGTTTTCTTGTCGTAGTGCCTCCAGCTCATCAGCACTGCATTTTTTCAAATCAGTCAGTTCCTGTTGCATCTTGGCTTGACCGTCTAGGATAGCGGCCAAGTCTGGGGTGGTAGTAGCAGGTGTTGTAGGACCTGTTTCAGCTTGCTTGTTAACTCATGCTCTGTTGCGGGTAGAAACCATCTTCAAGATAATGCGGGTTGGTTCGTAAAGTATTATCTCGTGCCCCACGGTGGGCGCCAATTGTTCCTACAGAGAACAAATAAGATATGTTAGACACAAGCGTTACCTTACCCCAATCCGCAATCTCCTCAGTAGGCTTCCTCCTGTTATATGTCATCTATGGATATCTCGGTATGGACCGGTTTGGACCCGAGAGGGGTTACCTGCGAAAGAGACTCTGACGCTCAAGTCAGCCAAGAACTCTCAGAAAGTCAAATCTCGTAATTAAGGGAGTAATGAATGTGTACCTTTAATTGTTGGGGTCCATACATATTTATAGATTATTAATTATGTCTGGCCACGTCATGGGCTGAGCCCCTGTTTGGGCCATAGGTGGGCCTGGGTCTTAGGCCAGGCCCTTAGTTCTATTATCGTGGGCCCTTAGGAGCCTTGCTGGTAGTGCTCTGACTTTGTCAAGTTCTTACTTAGTTATCCTAAGTTAGAAGCTTAGGCCGGTTATCCTTTAGTGGCTTAGGCCGGGTATTGGTGATTATTTGCGTCTTTGGGGGCTGTGTAGACGGGTTTTACGGCTATAATCAAGTTAAGCCGGCTAGGTGTGGTACACATAGGAAAACATTTACAGAGGATACTCTTTAGCTGAAGATAATCAAATCAAATGTTTAAAATTTAAATAATATTTTAACTAACACTTATGATGAACCAAGCATCAATGATGTTGAACTGAGAAGCCTCGACGTCGAACGGAACAACAGTTGCATCGAACAGAGCAGTGGCGACGAGTAGAGCAGCAGTGGTGGCGAGCAGAGCAACGACGACGCTCGAAGCACAACCAGCGACAGTGATGACGAATGAAGCAGTTCCAATGACGACGACAAAGATAAGCGGAGTAGATCTAGCCGCGGTGGTGACAAGCACAGCAGATCCAACAACAACAATGACGAGCGAAGAGAATCCAACAGTAACGACAATGAAAATAGTAGATCTAGCAACGACAATAATGAGCGAAACAAATCTAGCAGAAGCGGGGTCAAGAAAAACAGATCCAGCAACTCGGACGACGAGCATAGTAGAGCGAAGCACCACCAGTACCGAGCAAACCACTATCAGAGTGAAGTTGAAGAGGAATATGATTTCGTTGTGAGAGAAGATTTGGGGCTTTGATGGGAGAGAAAATATTTGAAGAAGAAAGAAATGGGGACTGCGTTTGCGTGATAGTGTTTTTGAGATTTTTAATTCAATGTTACATCGATTTTAATTACAACCGATGTAATATGCGATTCTTTAATTACAAAATTGCCACCGCCTTTTTATTATATCCTTTTTAACTAAACTGATGTAATATATTGTTGTTAAAAGGTAATTTTGCACTAGTGAGTTGTTACTGATAATGCTGTAAATTTCAAAGCAGTTGGGGATTTGTTGATGCAAAAAAGAGAATGTTGAAAAGATTTTGAATTTGACGGTCCTTGAATTAACAATCAAGAAGGGAAGAAAGATTATCACTTACATTTATGGAAGAACAATGTTGATTTCCTTGTTGAAAAAGTTCACTAAAGGTAATTTAACAAGATGGTAATTTAAATTATTTATAATTTTCTTTATTAGTTTATATCTACTAAAATTTAACATTTCATTTTAGGTTCATGCAAAGAGAAGGAACTGTTTGCATCAAAAAAATAAATAAATGATCCAATTTATGTGAAGTATAACTTGAAGTTAAAAAGTAAACAAATTCGAAAAACTATTGCTCTACTATTTGATAATATTGAATCAGATAATGGATAACTGAAGAGGCAAATGGTGTTGAGATTGGGCAAGCTCTCTTAATCTTGATAACATAACTTTTGATGTTGATGAGAATATACATGTTTTATCAAGGGAAGAGTTGGATGAAGATGATGATGGAGATAATAATATCATTAGAGGATTAGACATAAACATTTGATATTTAAATTTATGTTTTACTGAACTTATTTATTTCAAATACTTTTAAGTTATATAATTTTATGGACTTGTTTGAATTATGATATTATTTATATAAATTATTTTTTTTTTCATGTGAAGTGTAAGACCCACTTTTTTCAGCCCTAATGTTTAAGGGTCTACTCTAATCAGTTGGGCCTAAGGTTGGCCTATAGGGAGTCCAAAGCCCCTAAACCAGCCTAACACTCTCACTTTCTGCTCACTTTCAGAAAATCAGTTTATCAAACACTCCTTTTTTCCTCTCAACAGAAGCTCTACTAGGGTTTGGTTCCCCCTTGGTCTCGCCAGCTCAAAAGCGCACTCTCGTCTCACGTAAGTTAGTTTTTGAATCGTACTCTCTCCCTTCTAAGCTTGTTTTCGTGGTTCCTGTTAGGTTTCACCATAGTAACCATGTTTTCTTTCTGTGTCGTTGTTCTCAGCTCTCAAGTCTGCTCTTGGAGTTGTTGGGTTCGTTGGCTTAGGTGTCGAAGTCTTTTACTAGCTCTTTCTAGGTAAGGGAAGCTAGGGTTTACAGCTTTTCATGATATTTCGCATGTTTTGTGGATTTAAATCATATACATAAGTTATGCTTGCTATTATGGTTGCTTGGTATTGGTTGAACTATGATTTTGGTATTGTTTATGTGTTTTGCACGCGTGAACAATGGAGAACCCTGGTATTTTCGCTCAGGCAAGCTAGTCTCGGCCAAGCAAGAGTACCACAAGTTGCTCCCTAGAACTTGCACAAGCTGTTGCTCAGGCGACGAGCTCCTGCTTTGAGCGAGAGTCCATCTCGCTCAGGCAAGGAGGTCTCACCTAAGTAAGAGAACGCGAAGGTCACTGTTTCCAATTTTTTAGCTCTCGCCTAGGCGAAAGGAGCTCGCTTGAGTGAGAGAACCTTCTCGCCTGAGCGAGGCCTTTTAGCCTGAGCGAGAACTAGGCGAGAATGTGCTCAAGTGTTGTTTTCCCTTCTATTTGTGGATGATTGTCACATGTTTGGTTGAATTACTATGTTAAAGTATGATATGAGTGATTTTACATGTATTGGATGGTTTATGGGCTGGATAAGTTTGGCATGATCTTGGTACAAAACATGAAGGGATGGTTGGTTATATTTATTGGCATGAGATTGGTATGCATGATAATATTATGTTGGTTGGTGAGACATGATTTTTGGTATGGTCAACACGTAATTCCATGAAGGTTCATAGTCAGAACGTAATTCCATGAAATCTCTAGGTGTAGACATGTCAAAGTGAGCTAACTCGGCTCACACAAGTTGGCTCACCACGAGTCGGGTTGAAAATGAGTGAACCCAACCCGACTCACTTTATAGTGAGCCAAAAATTTTGTATCCCGGCTCAACCCACCATGGGTTTGTGGGTTAAGTCGGTTGGCTCACCAACCCACCTAAAAAAATTATTTATTTATTTTTAGTATTCAAATATTTAAATAAATTTTTAAGTAACCCATGAGATGACAATCATAGTAAAATCAAGAACCAATGTTTTGATCATGCTCACCACCAATATATGAAGAATTATTTCCAAGAAAGTATCCATTTGGTCTAAAAAGCATGACTAATATTACAAATTTTCTGTCATGCTATTCAACAAAATATAAATAAAAAAAAAAAACTATACATTTTTTTCATGTTAATTTAGAAAAAAATTGTTTATAAGACGGTTACTTGAGTAATTTACTATAAAGATTATAGTTAAATATTAAAGTATCAACATATATAACTTGATAATCAAATTAATTAAACATTCAAACAATTCAAATATAATTAAGCAACATTCTAGCATTTAAAAATATGAAATTGTGAACAAATATAATAAGAGTAGTAAATAATTATTAAAAAAAATTTAAAAAAAAAATTTAAAAAAAAATTGTAAAAAAATGTTGGTGGGTTAAGTGGGCCAACCCACCTTCAACCCGGCTTAAACCCGTTTAACACGTGGGTTAAGTGAGCCAGGTTGAGTTCAACCCACTTTTGAAAAAGTTGAATTTTTCTCGACCCAACCCGGCTCGAACCCGTGGTGAGCCGGGTTGGCTCACGGGTTGAAACCCATTTTGACATCTGATGAGTGCGTATTTTTGCCCTCATTCAATATTTAATTCTGGGTATTTAATTGAATTTATGTGCTTAAAGAGTTATTTAATTGATAATTCTAACAATTAGGCTATTTGAGCTTGTGTGATAAAAATGTGTTAAAAAGTGATTTTTAACTGCACAAATTATTTTTGGATATTTTAACGTTTGTTGATGCAGCTGAAGTTAAGATTAAGCTCATTTAAGGTGGAAAAATAAATTGATTGAAGTTACAAACTACCTTTAAATAAGGCTAAAATCAGCAAGTTCTGGAAAAATCACTTTTGCACCCCATACATTACTTAAACACTCTCCTATTTCCAAATGGGTCTCACAAAACCTACTTCTTCACCCATACCTTTGTCTATTTGCACCCCTTTTCCACTCATAAAATGGATGCACTCAGATGCTGCCATGTGGCAATCCTCAACTCTTAAAATTGGCCAATCAGCACATGTCACGTGGGCTTAATCTCCACTAAAGAATTTGAGCTAATAACATTTTTCCACGTCATCATCTTCATCTCCACACAACCAGAAACCCTAGCCTCCATCTTCACCATGTTTCCGCCGCCGGGAGCACCTGCACCAGCCACGTCGGAGCAGCCGCCATTGCAGCAGCCACAAGCCTCCATGAAACCTTTCCGCAGCCAAAGTGTGAGAGAAACCCTAGTCTGGAGAGAGGAAGTGCGCTCTGCCACGTGTCAGTTTCTCAATGGACAGTCAAATGGTCAAACAGTCAACTCTAGTCAAATGTTCAAATCTGGTCAAAGATTGGTCAAACGAGAGGGGTTTAATTACAAATATTGATATTTTTGGATGTCTCTGCAAATTTGGACTACAGGATTAAAAGTGGCTTATTGAGAAAATTAATGCATATATTATTTGTTAATAATTTATTAGATATCTTTAAATAATTTATTTATTTAAGGTTAAATTACAGTTTTGGTCCCTCTATTTGTCATGAAATTTCATTATGGTCCTCAAGTTTTTCGTTGTCTCAATTTGGTCCTTATTTTCTTAAAAATGACTCAATTTGGTGCTCACCGTTAACTTTGACCAAACGGTGTTAAAGTCAATGTCATGTGTCAATTTCTAGTTTTTTTAATTTTTTTAATTTTTTTAATTTTTTGACACGTGTCACTTCACATTTGTGTCACGTGTCAAAATGACTCAATTTGGTCCCTATATTTGTTTTTAGTTTCAATTTAGTCCCAATTTTTGTAAAAATGAAGCAAGATTGTCTTTCCTTAAATTGATACTAAATTTACTTTTTTTATAAATTTTATGGTGATATTCTTACTAAAATTAATGTTTTTATTAAATATTTCTATAAATATTTTAAATTAACTTTAAATTCTACACAAAATATTAGACTTTGATTTTGTTTTGAACTTGAAATTTAGTTCCTAAACTTATGTGTGACAAGTTATTTGATTTTTAATTTTTACTAAGTTTGTATAATATGATACACTTGATGCTTTTATATATGATGACAAAATTGTTAACTTTTGAAATTAAGTTTGGGGTTTAACTTTGTTTAATAGTAAAACTAAAAACAAAAACTTATTTAAAAATATTTCTACAAATATTTAATAAAAACGTCAATTTTATTAAGAATATCATCATAAGTTGTATACAAAGATTCAATTGAGTCTCAATCTAAGGAGGACAATATTGCTTCATTTTTATAAAAATTGGGACTAAATTGAAACTAAAAACAAATATAGGGACCAAATTGAGTCACTTTGACACGTGGCACAACTGTGAAGTGACACGTGTTAAAAATTAAAAAAAAATTAAAAAAAAATTAAAAAAAATTAAAAAAAAATTAAAAATTTAAAAAAAAAAATAAAAATTGACACGTGGCATTGACTTAACACCGTTTGGTCAAAGTTAACGGTGATGACCAAATTGAGACAATGAAAAACTTGAGGACCAAAATGAAATTTCATGACAAATAGAGGGACCAAAACAGTAATTTAACCTTTATTTAATTATATCATAAATTATTATTCAAACTATATTTGTCAAATAGTTTAGATCTCTCCAAATATCTTTATCTTTATTTTAAAAGATATTTGAGAGGTTTTAGCAACCGAAAAGCCCAGTCCAAGTCTTATATAAAGAGACCAAGGGAGAAGCAGAAAAGAACAAGCTCGGGACTTCGGAATTTTGGAACCCATAGGGGTGCCTAATTTCGTTTCCTTTCTCTCCCTTTTCTTCTTTCTATTCTTCTTTTTATTTTGCATTCCATGGATTGCTAAATTTCTTGGGTTGATTCCATTGTAATTTCATTATGGATTCTGAGGTTAGAATGAATTAATTTCTTTGTTCTTTTTATTATTGTTGAGATTTTAATTCTAACCAAAGTAACTAAAAAAATTATGTTTAAAAAAAATAAATAAAGTAACTAAAAAATAACTAAAGAAAATAAAATAAATCTTAGAAAAACAATTGAGATAAAAAAAATGTTAGTGATAAACAAAAAATATAAAGATATAATAAGAACTAAAATGATAAAAATTCTAACCGTGTTCCCCGATAACGGCGCCAAATTTGATAACGTTGTCGTCAAGCGATGAAATTAATACTACTTATCTACAATAACTTCAGTATTGTTAAGAAAGTAGCCAAAAGATTAGTATGGGTTAAGTCAACCCTAAGTCATCTCCCAACGAATACAAAATTGATTTCTAACAAATTAGTTCTTATAAAACTATACAAAAGAGTTAATCAAATAAAATAGGTTAAAATACTCCGTTGGTCCTCGTTTTTGTCGCAAAATCTCAATTTGGTCCTCGTATTTTTGTTAGTCTCAATTATGTACTCATTTTTGTAAATTAGTATCAATTAGGTCCTTTCCGTTAGTAGAGAACTAACATCGTTGAGTAGGTGCCACGTGTTAGTTCCTCGTTTTTTAATTTTTCTTTTAAAATATTTATGATACGTGTCAGGTTTGTAGTATGCCACGTGTCAATCTAATATGGTGACACGTGTCAAATTATTGTATGAATCTCAATTTGGTCCCATTTTTGTTAATTTGATTTGATTTTAGTCCCAAATTTTTTTAAAAAATTTTAATTTCATGTGCTCTAAATTTAGAACAAATTTAATTTTTTTATAAATGTAATGATGATACTTTTATTACAAGTGATATTTCTATTACATATTTTTAACAATATTTAATTTATTTAAATTTATATTTTACATTAAACTTTATTTAAATTTTATTTTAAAATTATAAATATATAGATTAATAAATTTATATTCGAAATATTTGTATAATATTCAATATCAACAATATTTTAGAGTTTACTTAAAAAATAACAATTTTATAAATTCAAATGTAAAATTTTAAAATAATTTTATAACAAATTGATATCGCTGTTGTTAGGCGATCAAATTACCACTACTTTAGCAACTTCAGTATTGCCAGTTTGTAGTGAAGAAAATAGTTAGGGTTAAGATAACCCTGAGTCGTCTCACAACGAATACGGAATTGA
>Ga0214542_1008582_pt1 | contig 16700 bp, 14 predicted proteins | sample CNSS1metaG_FD_160096 | JGI IMG/M metagenome (GOLD analysis project Ga0214542, IMG submission 160096) | Root nodule microbial communities from cowpea collected in UCLA plant growth center, Los Angeles, California, USA - CNSS1 | ecosystem: Host-associated > Plants > Roots > Nodule | place: USA... | reverse complement strand
TACAAAGGATGGCGTGAGGTGTTAAATGCATGATCAATATTATTTGTTTGTTTGGAATGTGATTGGTATGTTGTCAGTACGTAAATCCACGAGTCTCTAGGTGAGACTTCCTGGTCGTGCTTCAGTGATCGGGACGTAATTCCATGACCCCTATTAGTGGGTGTCCATGGTGGTGCCCCATCTATATAACTTGGTAAGGATTCAAGGTAAGGATTGCATCTTGACACTCTAAGGAGTCAGTTAGTCTCACTTAGAGCAGACTGACTCTTGTGGTGAGAGTAGCAGGAGGCCTGAAACTCATCAAGGGCTAACCTTGTGTGTGAGGGAATTGATTCATTGTAACACTTGTAACACATAGCTCGGGGGTGAGCAGAGGTATCCACCACAAGTGCAAGCATCTGTTGAATCCGACCAGGTTATATGTATCCGGATGAGTCGAGTCGAGTCTTACTGTATTGATTTGAATGTCATAACATGCTTGGATGATCTGTGTATATTGGACTGTGAAAGTATATCTAATTGCATGATGAAATCTTTTTGGCTCTAGCTTACCCTTTGCTTGTTTGATTGCCTTGTATGTTGTTCTTCTACCTTTGCGATGATCATCAATTTATTGATGGGAGCAGATGCGAGAGGTACTCGTGGTCAATAAGGGAGAGATGATTCCGCTGCATAGTCTACTTGTGATGGACTTCACGTTTTATTTGGGTTTTTCTTTAGGGCTAAGGCCCGTGTATTGTATTATCCCTGAGACTTTATTTCGAATACTGGCTATCTCTTACTCCTTTTGGGTTGTAGGCATTGTAGTGAGCTATAGTATTTTCTTTTAAGTACCTTGGATAACGGTAAGGAGTGACCTTATACTCCGCAACTATGCTCTTTATATTATCTGGTGTAATATTTCATTTAATTATGTTATTATTTAAATGAGATGTTACATCAACAAAGTTAATAGTAATATTATTATTAAATGTAACGATATTATTAATATTAATTATGCTATTAATTAAAATAATACTACTAATAATCATAATAAAAAATAATAATGCTAATAAATAAATAAAATATTAATAATAATCGTAACAAAAATAGTAAATGTAATAATAAGAAGTATAATAATAATAAATATAATAATACTATTATTATAATAAGAAGTAATACAATAATACTATTATTATAATAAGAACAGTACTAATGATAATGATGATAATAATAAATATAATAATACTATTATTAATTAAAATAATAATAGTTAAAAGTTAAGCCTACTTTGATTTTTAATGAAGAACATAAAGATCACAAAAAACTCAATCCATTTTTGGGCTTGTTTTGAATATGGTCATGATCTCTTTAATTATTTATTAATTTATGGTGTAGTGTCCGGTAACATCTATAATAATGTATGATGTTAATTCTTACTTTGCATCTTTCTTCTCATATACAAATACCGGAGATTGTCTTAATAGATATTTTTTTCTATTTTAGATATTTATAATTTCATAAGAGAATAAAAGGTAAATAATTCAAGCACATTCTTCATTAATCACTTTTCAAGTTTTAATAACTTATTACTCTCTTTCGCATTTAAGTGACATAGAATTCATTTAAGTGACTAACATTTTTGTAACAAATTTTCCCATCATAATTAACGATAACACATAATGTTTTTCTTTTGGATTATGTTCGTTAGAGAAAAAAAAAAGATTTATAACAATATGTACGATGTTACAATTTCGATGATGTCATATTTTTTATCATGAAATTCCTCTCCAAACTTTAGGTGGCGATATTTTCAAGTACTATGTGATGAATGATCTTTTGTCAAAAAATAAAAAATTCTTTAACGTCTAAGCAATTTCTATACCATAAAATCAAGACAATCATTTCAAAATGTAAGAATATATATGTTAAATATCAACCTCAATGAGTAAATATTTATAAAAATTATATCTTAATCACATTATTTTAATATATTCTGAATCATCTATATATATATATATATATATATATATATAATTGAAATTTTTATTGGCTTTGCACCAAATTATGAAAACATTTAATTAATCTTCTTTTATGTGGAGAGTCAGCTGAGTATCGAAGAAGATAATCACACTTTCTTTCATCAAAATGTCATTTCAGATTATTCATATCTTTTTTTAATGGCAAACATCGTTTCAACCTAGGTATTATAAGCAAGTACTACATCACCTTAGTAGGTGGACCATCTACGTCTTCCAAACCACTATTTCCATCAATTTTTATTTTTAAACGGTGATAAACCACATGTTGGATACGCCTTCAGTGACGCAAACTCTTTTCTATAAGTATCTCCTTCAACAACTCCAACAATTTTGTGAAAACTTTTATCGGTCCATCAATTTCTTGCTTTTAAACTGAACAATTTCAAAGTTGCTAACAGTTGTGTAAATTTAACACATCTTGCGAATAACTCTTCCTCTAAATCACAATTAAGAGAATCATATAAATGATCTCTTCCAATTTTGTTTTCGCCAACATCACGTATCATGTCCTATAAATGACCACTCATCCATTTGTCTTCATAATTTGTTCCTAGTGACATCGTAGACTAGTGTAATACTTCTCCATGCCAATTCCAAACTGTAAAACTCCTCACTATACCAAAGATTAATAGATGATTACACATTATGCCTAAGTCTTAACGTATTTGATTAAGACAATGAATACAAAGACAAAAATATATCTCATTCACATAAATTGTATGTTCTTGAGCATATATTGTGTTCACAAAGATTCATCCAACTTTGATCGATATTTGTAACAAACTCCATCAGTCTCAAAATTTTAACTCTACCCATTAATATATATATATATATATATATATATATATTTCTTTCTTCTTCTTCATAATTTGCTAACATGTATACGAAGAAGTTTAACATAAAAATTTTGATAAAATTTTGGAAACATTTTGCATTGGTCTCTGAAGTACACCAAATGAAAGTGACTACTCATGACCATAATCAAGTATTCGGAGAACAACACAAAATGGTATGAATCGAAATATTATCAAATTTATGTATAAACTTCAATGTACACATTTTAGCTAATTATGAAAAATAATTTTTTCAAACTATCTTATCGGACAATTTAAAATTTAATACAAATGATTAAAGTTTAATCATTTGTATTTAATCTCAAACGAAAACTAATATTTGTTTAATGTTTAGCTATAATGCACTTAATTTATAAATTCTTCCAACATATATGATAATGAACTACAAGTTTATTTTAGGATTCACAACCTTATCATAGGTGTCAGGATGGCCGAGTGGTCTAAGGTGCCAGACTCAAGTTCTGGTTTTCGAAAGAGGGTGTGGGTTCAAATCCCACTTTTGACATTTTTGTTTAGACCGATTGGCTCAGAATATTTTAGCCATAAGTTCAAATAAAAATACAATGCATAACATTCATAAATCCTACACAAAGTGCAAATAGCCTATTTAAATAGTATTGAATGACAATTTATAAAGAAATGAAGACTTATTTAAAACTAATTTAGTCAAAATTGATGTTTTAATGTTTTAATCATTTTTTTCAATTTAAAATAAAGTGTAGCAGATACGGGTATCCACGGATACATATACTATGATACCCGTTCCGATAACATGAGGATATAAAAAATACCCGTTATCCATGGGTATTCATTTACAATATTTATTTTCTATCCATTATGGGTTTTATCCACAAATACCCGCAATTAAAGATTTTTTGACATTTATAGCTTGAACCTTCACCTTTTTGTATTTTAGTAAAGCTGATTTGTGGAAGGATGTAAAGGAGGGAAAGTGTGAAGTTATTACTTTTTCATGATCAGGTCTTTCTTTTTCAAGTCCCACATTAGACAGTTAATGGAGGATCTTATTGTTTATAAACCTCTGACAATCTATGTGGATTGTCAAGTTAGGTAGCATTGGCTTGTAACCATAATGGGGGCATTAAGGTGCTGAGACATGCTAGTTTATAGTATAAAAAATATAAAGAGTGCTTGATTTTTCTTGTTTAATGGTTAATGAGAATGAAGACATATTACTTTCTCAAAAGTTGCAAAAATGTTTTACTAGTATGGAACGTGTGGATTGAGGGAACTTATTTAGATGGATGAGGTGCCACCAGTTAAAACTTTGGTTCTTTGAAAATTGTTGTATGGTCATTTACATATTGATTTAGAAGTTAAAAAAGGAGTGATTTTATGCTCAATGTGTTCTTTGTGTGGTAATAATGTTGAATATTTTTCTCATTTGTATTTTAATTGTTTTATTGTTATTATGGGAATGGTTGAAGGAAGTTTTTTAAGATTTGCAGTTTTCTTCTTTGGATTTGGTTGTTCAATTTATGAAGTGTCATTGTAGTCATGTGCTCACAGTGATGAAAGTGACTGCCATATCACTACAATTATTTGGAAGTTTTGGAGGATGAGAAATCATAGATTTCAGGATCTAATTCCAACACTACTACAAATTCTCATATTACATGGGAATTTTCTTGCAAATTTGTTAAAAAAATTTGCAAGAAAAGGTTTTTTTCTGCTATTTTTTCTAAGAATTTTAATTGGCAGGTAATTCCTTCGTGGGTAATTATTTCCTACAAAATTATAAAATTCGTAAGTATTTCTTACAATTCTTTTTGCAAAAAGTGTTTTATACAAAATATTTTGTAAAAAAATTGGCAGCAATTTCCTACAATTTTTTTTTCATAACAAAATTTATAAGTATTTTCTACAAAAAAATTTTCAAAACAAAATTGGCAGGAAATATGAGTTTTTTTAGTAGTGCAATTCCTTTTACTATTTTTTCAAATTAAGGAGTTAAAGTCTATGGCTATTAAAAAAAAATATAAAAAGCATATGAGTAATATTGTCTCTAATATTTTGGTGCTGAAATTTTTCAATATTCAAATTGGGAAAGATATGGTGGTTTCATTTATGGAAGTAATATGGTACGTTCCATCTGCCAATTGGCTTAAGGTGAATACTAATAATGTAGTTAAGAGTTGTCTTGGTTTGGCTTCATGTATTGGTAGTTTTTAAAGGAAGTCGGAGTGAATATTGGGTAGTTTTCAGTATTTTTAGGATACAAACTTCTATTTTTGTGCCGAATTTATGAAGGTTATTTATGCATTGGAGCATGCTTGGAGGTAGGTGTTAAAGGCTTTGGTTAGTAAGTAATTATTTTTCAATGTGTCATGTTTTTTGGATCAATGAGTGGTTCCTTGGAGTATTAGAGGAAGATGACCCCGGTGCTTGCATTTTTGTAAGCATATCCAGTTCAAAGTTTCTCATGTTTTTCGTGAAGAAAATCATTGTGCCGATAAGTTAGTTCATTTAGCTTTGATTCATATAGAACAATATAAGTGATTTAATGTTGTACCTTTATGTATTCATTTAAAGTTTTGTCATAATAGGTCTAGTTTGTCTATGTTTGTAATTTTTATCATAAGTTTGATACATGTTTTGTATTCTTTTTAATAAATTTACATGTGATGACAAATGATTGTTTGAAGTGTCAACTAACATAACTAAGATATGAAAGTTAATAATATGATCTTATTTGGAGAACACAAATTCACTATGGAAGATTTGCCCCAAAACAAAAAACATAATTCTAAACACTTATTTATTTTAATAAATTCAATAAAAAATTACATTAGTTATTATTTGTAGGTATTTTGACTTGTTGCAACTAATCAAACATTCTATTAAAAATAAAGAAAAGTAAGAAAACTAAGTTTTTATTTATAAAACTAATTGAAATTGATAAATTTAATTAAAGGATGTATTCTATATTAATAAATTAATCTACTTATTTAAATATAATTTTTCTTAAGTTTACCTAATTGCATTAAAAAAAAACCTTTTTTCATTCTATAATCTCGCTCGGGTAGTCCGACCCAACCCTAAAACAACCCAAAACTTAAAACGGTTCGGGTTGATAGAGTCCGACCGGACGAATCTCTCTTCTTCACATTTCAAACTCCATTGCGACACTCTTGCGTTTGAAGAGGTATCAAAGCAACACCGCAATGCCTCTGCAACGATGCGCAATTCAAAGTTTGCAGTGTCTCTGCTCATAGCACGTGCCAAGTCCCTTCAACTTCACCACCACACGTGCCAATGCGTCGCTTCTTCTTCTCCAACCTCAACGCCACTCTTCAGGTTTTTCCCTTCTTCCATACGAAGCGCGAATTCCGTCGCCACCACCCGCCTCTTCTCCAGCTACTATTCCCTCGAACAGTTCTCCGATGATGAATACGACGGTGACTTTGAGAACCAGCAGGTTCTTCTTTTCTCTCTGTCTGTTTTTTCTTTCAAATTTTGTTGTTTATTTGATATGCTTAGATGTTTCACGTGTGGTTTTGGTGAAAATGATTTTATTTTTGTTCAGGTATTTTAAGCTCGCCTTGTCTGGTTATGTTAGTATGTTTTGATAGCATGGATTAAATTGAAAAATAGTACAGTTGCATTTGAAGATATTTTAATGCCTATGAACTGGTTGCGGATATGTTTTCTACAAATATTTTTGTTACAAATGCTGAGGCTTTTCAATCGAAGATGGAATTTGATTAAGGTTCAATTTGGATAAAATGGAATCTATTTTTTTGTATTCAGTAGGTTCTGAAAATCATGGTCAGCTCTGGTACAGGGCCACTATTTCTGAGAAAATGTAATGGTTATTGTAGGTATCGTCTACGGTGGCCAATGTGGACGAGTGGAAATGGAAACTCAGCATGCTGTTACGCAGCGAAAAGGACCAGGAGATTGTATCAAGAGATAAAAAAGATAGGAGGGACTATGAACAGATAGCTAACCTTGCCAAAAGAATGGGGCTATACAGGTAAAATAATACACGTTTATTCATGCCTTTTGAAATGAGAGAAAAAGAAAGACTCATTGACTTTAAAAGATATTCAGACTTTTTAAAGAATCTGTGTCTTTTGTTTTCAATTAATGATTCGTGTTGGTTATCATAATACAGTGAGTTGTTTGGAAAAGTGGTCGTTGCAAGCAAGGTGCCTCTTCCCAACTACCGTCCAGATTTGGATGACAAACGTCCTCAAAGAGAGGTAATAACTTGGCTAAGGACCGGTGGGTAGAAAACTTCAATTTGTACTAGGATTGTTTGTGTCCTAGAAAAATAATTCTCGTACATTCCGCTGTCACAGGTGGTGATTCCACTAAGCTTGCAAAGGAGGGTTGAGGGTTTGCTGCAGGAGTACCTTGATAGACTTCAGTTAAATTCTGCAAAGACAACTGACAGCCTGGATGATGGGAACTCCACCAATCAAGTTAAAGAAATAGACATTGACGAAAATGTTGATTCTTTTGTGGATGAATCTGTCATGGAAAAGGTTCTCCAGAAGAGGAGTTTGAGGATGCGCAATATGCAAAGAACTTGGCAGGTCTTGTTTGATTTCTAGAATTTTCCTGTTAGATTTTGTTTGGTATCACACATGCATGAATTAATCACAATTAAGAGTCTGTGACTGTTGGGTTTACTTTTGTAATTTATTAATTTTCTTTTCTGTTCTAATTTCATAGCGAAATTATTAGTTTGTCTATGTGGTCATTCTAACTTAAAATGAAAATATATGTTTGTCCTTGCATAGATTATATCTTATACACAATTACACACTGAAGATTAAATGGTACGAGGAGGCTAGGTTCCAATTTTTTAGCTTGGCCCACAAGCACTGTTATGTTCTTTGTTGTACAGTCCTTTCTGTAGCATGTTATTTGTCTGCCTTTGCTTTGTTGTATGAGAGAAAAGTAAAAATTTTACTTTTCTTTTGTGATACTAAATGATACTATTGCTGCCAGCTTCCTGGCTTGCAAGCTTGTGTATTGACCATGGAAGAACTTAAATATTAATTGCTATCCAAATTTGAATACTCATGATTTATCTGAAGGCTTACCAATCAGATATTTGCATGTTCTTAATAAAAGCTTGCAAATGAAGTTTGGAGTTGGTTGACGACACACAAGTTTTCTTTCAGCAATCTTACAAACAAATAATTGTATTTTTGTTGTTTTTAAAAATGGCCTACTTCTATGAAAATAAGATATTTTCATGCCATTAAGCACTCTAGAGCCAGATAGTTAAAAAATGGATGTGTACAGATGCACACAGAGAGTCCAGATACAAGCTTGTAGTGTTGCATAGAGCTATGCTGATTCTAGGTATGAGTATGGTACATGTGGTTTCTGTATGTTTTATTGAGTCTGCTTAATGGGCGTCTTACATTATCCCTATATTTTAAGCGAACAAATATTTTTTAGTGAATTAAGATTCTAAAAAATACCATTTATTTTACTTGTGGCTTTTTCTTTGTATTCTTTTCAATGAATCAGAAGGTTCTTGAAATAATTTGCATACTTTTGGCTTTAAACTATATATATTGTACTTTGAGTACAGGAATCACCTGAAGGCAGGAAGATGCTGGAATTCCGGAAGTCTCTACCATCATTTATGGAAAAGCAAGGTTTACTTCAAGCTATAGCACACAATCAGGTATGCTTGCTAATCGTGTTTCAGTATATATGTGCGAGGTAAGCTATGAACACATCTTTAGTACTCTGAACTTCAAAAACCAAACACTGTATGGACTATCCATAATCCCACAAGGTTTTAGGACATCATTATAAAAAATAAACAGAGAACTGAAGAATGAAACTGGACTTTGACACTTAGTATTTTAGTTAGACTCTACCAAGCCGCCATTACCTGCATCTGAAAAGTATGTAAATTTAAGCTGAATTGGACTGAACCAACACTTAAAATACACTAATAGGTCTTTGAAATCTGCATTGCACCCTGTGGAAAAATTTGCAATGAAAGTCATATCAAAATTAGATTGCATTTTTCTTTTTTGGTATTTGAGTTTGTTTTATTTGTCTTTTCATGCCCTGTATCGAACATTTTTTAAAATTGATTTATAGTCTTTCCTTTGTCCCCTTCCTTGAATGATTAGTTTGGTATTTTCATTTGACTTAAAATTAATAGATGCTATGCACTTAATAAAATTTTTCAAAATGATGAGAAGGCTTGTGATGAGTGGCAGATTGCTTTTAACAGCTCTACAACCTTATAATTATGCCATTTTATTGAATTTTACTTGTTGAAATTCAACCCGTCCTTATTCAATCCGTTCTAGTAATTTTCAGATTAACTATGTTATCACTGTCTATGGTTTTCACTATGAATGAACTGAATGTATGAGCTCAGTTGAGGTTATGAATTCATAATTGATACCTTATTTGATGAATAATGATCTAGGTGATAGTTGTATCTGGAGAGACTGGCTGTGGTAAAACCACTCAAATTCCTCAATATGTATTAGAATCACAGATAGAGTCTGGCCGTGGAGCATTTTGTAACATTATTTGCACGCAGCCTCGAAGGATATCTGCCATGGCAGTTTCTGAGAGAGTGTCAGCTGAGCGTGGAGAGCCTCTTGGTGAAACAGTAAGCTCTGCTTTTCTGCAAATGGACCAAAACTCAGATACATGTAATTTTAAAGAAAACTTAGATGCACATATTATTATTCATGAAGAAAATATAGGATTCATAAACTACTCTTTTTCTTTTGAATGGGATTTTAAAATTGGGAATATCTTTGTTCTTGCTGCTATACCACAACAGAGGTTTTTTGATAGGTGGGCTTCAAAGTTCGATTAGAAGGAATGAAAGGGAAAAACACCCATCTGCTATTTTGTACCAGTGGTATATTACTTAGAAGGTTGCTGAGTGATCGTAATCTGAATGGTATAACCCATGTTTTTGTGGATGAAATTCATGAAAGAGGCATGAATGAAGGTAGTTTCCTCCTGGCTGACAATCTAATATCAGTTAATGCCTTATATAATGCCAAAGAAGTATTTAAGAAGACTTATGCTTTCGGCTGCTGGTTTGTGTTTGTTTCAGACTTCTTGTTGATTGTGCTAAAGGATCTGCTTCCACGGCGTAGGGATTTAAGGTTGGTTTTAATGAGTGCCACCTTGAATGCTGAGCTGTTTTCAAATTATTTTGGAGGTGCTCCTACATTTCGAATTCCGGTAAGATGATCCTCTAGTTATAGTTGAGCTTTTATTTGTGTTGACAGTTGAACTTCAATTATTCCAAATGATAGAAGCCCATGTATATGCAATTAAGTTTTAGTAATGTTGAAATTCAAATTGTTGTATGCTAGGCATGGTATGGTAGTGATTGGGTGGATGAGTGTGTACATGCAGTTTGTATGTTCAAATTTGTGCTTGACAGTTTTTAAGCTATATATTCCGTTGTTGAGGGAAGGTTTAGAGTGTGGTTAGGTTATCTTCCTATGACCACAAAGCAGTTATTAACATAACTTAGTGAATCACATCTAGGATGTTTTATCAATGTCTGAAATGTGAATGAATAGTAACACATAGTATGATTCAGAAATTGTCAATAAGAAGCTTAAATATACACTGTTCAACACTATACCCAGATAATACTCACAATTGTCAAATGCTGCTGAAATTTCACATACGACTAAGGAAAAGTAAACTCCAACTATACCATGCCAACATTTACCAATAGTCATTAGTGTTAATTCATTGGGTGCCTCTATCCTACTGAATGGTTCCTCAGCATGAGTGCAGTGCCCCACATTGTGGATCTTGGACCTTAATTTTTACTTTCTAATTGCCAAGGATACTAAAATGTCATTCTTAAAATGACCACATGAAACCTATATCTTAGAAGGACAATAAAGAGTAACTATAAGTTACTAACATGCTATATATTTTGAATGAGTGGGTTTGGAGCCTTGGTTCCAGAAGAAGGAAAATTAGAGCAATAGAATTGTCAGATATGGTATATATAGTGAGTGATTATATGAAGACCTGTTTAAGAAGAATGAAAGCAAATCACTAGAATAATCAAATAGGTTGCATTCAGAAAGGCTTCTGTAGTTCCTTTTCCTTTTAACAATGTTTTTTAGTTTCTATGACTCCCGTTTCTATGATGATAATTGATGAAAGAAAAAGAAAAAAACAACAAATTGCTGAAAGTTTTTTTGCAATGTTTATTAGATGCTAAATGATATACATGCAATGAGTCAACCATTTCATGCGATACATCTCTTATGTTGGAAGTTTTTTTTTTTTTTTTTTTTTTTTTTGTTTTTTGTTTGTTTTTTTTTTTTTCTGGTTTTTGCAATGTTTATTCATAGAACGAGGTGGTTTCAATTGTTTTGTTTTCATTGCCCAGGGTTTCACCTATCCTGTCAGAGCTCACTTTTTAGAAGATGTGTTGGAAATAACTGGATACAAGTTGACTTCCTTCAACCAAATTGATGATTATGGTCAAGAGAAACTGTGGAAAACACAAAAGCAATTAGCACCACGGAAGAGGAAAAATCAGATCACTTCTCTTGTTGAGGTGTGCTGCAACCTTAAAAATTTGCCTTTAATATGTACAAGTTCAATTGAAGCTTAAGAATCTCTCTTTATGATTTTTCTGTGCGATTGTGCAATCTTAGAAATTAGAAATATTTAGTCTGAAAATGTACTGGAAAATGTTTAGTAGACAGCTGGCACAACAAACTCATAACCACCCAATGTAAGGAAAGCGGGAAGCTGTTTACAATATATCATATACATGCTAAGGTTATTTTCAATTGATATTAGATCCTATCACCATGTCTGTCAACAACAAATGAGTGGTTTGGGTTGGGATGTTTTCATTCTCTTATACATTTAACTTATTGATGTGATAGAATTGTCACCGTTCTCTTCTTAACTTACTGATGTGAAAGCAAAGTTACCATTCTCTTCATTCTGGTTTGGTTTCCTCATCTATATTTCATTGCATTGGGAGGCTGGGAAGGAGATGGAAAAATCAAATAGATTAAGGAAGACAGAAAGATATAGTCTATCCTCCCACTTGAGAGGCTTAATCAGAAAGAAAGAGGATTTTTATCAATTTATTTATTTGAAATAGTACATCATCCTCTATATATAGAGAACTCTAACTCTAGAGTAATAATTACAAAGAGATATCTAGAACCTTCTAACAACTTCTAACAGCTTCTAGTAGTACACTTAATATCCTACTAACAACATTCCCAATTATTGCTTATTTTGGTGCCAAAACAAAGTTGTTTATTCTCAATCTTGCTACTAATATTTTTTATCACAACAGTGATGGCATAGAGTATTTATATTTTTAATTGCATCTATTTTTAACTTCTGTGTTGCCCAAAATAATGTAGATATTCTTTTTTTTTGGTCTGAGATTGACCTTCCACCCAGTATATTGATCTATTTATAATCAAAAGGGTTACACAGGTGATAAATAGCTTCAGCTATTTTCAAGAGAACAATTAAATTATCACAACTTCATAAGATACATTGAACGTGGTTAACTACTAGGAAAATAAGAAACATTGATTGTCCTATTTCCAACAGTAAGTGGTGTCTTTTATGCAATTTCCACCCCTATTTTTCTTGAGTAATATTTTACAGTTCTCTGTTATCTTTAAAATGAGATGATGTAACTAGATGTTCTTTGTTTGCCTTAGAAACTGAAACCGGATTATGTTGGAAAAATGATCTTTGATTTTCATATTGTTGAACAGGATGCTCTTTCAAAATCAAGCTTTGAGAACTACAGTTCCAGGGCACGTGATTCAGTGGCATCTTGGGCACCTGACTGCATAGGGTTTAATCTCATTGAGGCTGTTCTATGCCATATATGTAGGAAGGAACGTCCAGGTGCTGTCTTAGTGTTTATGACCGGATGGGAGGACATAAGTTCTTTAAGAGATCAACTTAAAGCACATCCTCTTTTAGGAGATCCCAATAGGATTCTACTTCTAACGTGTCATGGTTCAATGGCAACATCAGAACAGGTTGATTATTTCCTTAGTTGGATCCTTTGGGTGTATTGCATCTCCATTTACTCGTGAGCATTTATGTTTTCTCATTGTGGTATGGATTTGTGATTAACCTATCATGTCTTTTGGTTGGCAACACATTGAATTTAGTCATTTTATTGGATTATTTTATGTTTTTCTTTGAAATTTAATTATATGAAGTAATAAATAATTTGATTATTCTTTAAAAGTCGTTCTGTATATTCAATGGTAAATAATTGTTGTAGCTCAAAAGATAAACAGTAAATACTCAGAGAAGTCCTTGGAAGATTGGTGTGTTGGCTATCCGGTTCCCAAAATTTTTCTTTTTATGCGAATGGATCATTGAAATCTTCTGTACCATGCATTTAAGTTCTTCTATTAGTGGAACTCCTACCAAAAGGCTACATCAACAGTTGAATGCCATAGTGATACATTTCTCACTCCTACGTGGCTCATAGGTGTGAGACAGAATGGAATATGACCAGTGCATGCAAATGGTCCATGAATAATTCATCGTTTTGCATTTAATTCCTTCTGTCACACAAGAAATACTGTTCATGATTTTATTCAATACAACTCTTCCATGTTAGCGGAAATCAAGGAAGCAACATCAAAACATTAATGTAATGGAGAATGCACTTACGATTAGTAAAAGAGAAATATATTTTAGAGTGCTTCAATACACCTCTATTATGATCTCATATTTAAAATGCTAGAATTTTGATAAAACAAGAGGGAAGATCAAAGATCTAAAGTCTGAATTGGAAACCTAGGTAGAGCTCATAAGTAGTACTTCCAATACAACTACTTCCTACCGAGATTTGATACTTAACATTCCTCATCAAGTCGGAGCACAAAAATTGTATGTATCAAGCTTGGAACAAATAAACTCAATATGAGGTTCCCTTAAGGACTTGGTTAACACATCTACAAGTTTATCATTTGATTTGACAAACTTAGTACAAATTTCTTTAGACAACAACTTTTCCTGAATAAAATGACAGTCAATTTCTATGTGTGTAGTTCTCATGGAATACTGGATTGGAAGTAATGTGGAGAGCAACTTAGTTATTGCAATACATTTTCTTGGTCTGAATCTAACAGTTTTTGGATAGGATAATAAATTGTATTAAGGAAAAAAGAGAAAGTAGATCAGGAGGAGGCTGGATAGGAAGAAAACAGCAAAAATAACTAAATATGGATCCACTCATCATTTTGTATCTTGTTATATGATAGGCATATCACATTATTAGAATTTCTGGGTTCAAAACAAGTCTTGCTATGCATGTTTCTGGGAATGCCTTCTTAGACCCTGTCATTAATTTGCAATTCATTTTTCTTGCTCTCTTGTTTAGAAAGTTATCTGTTTTGATGTACTTTTTTCTTATTGTTGAGAAGAGAGAAACTGGGAAGGTGTATGATGAATTGTGTGTGTTTAAATTACAACTGAAGCATTCAATCTACTGGGGAGAGAACATAATAACGAAATATTCAGTTACTCTATTTTATACTATTAACATAAGTATAAAATCAATCTGATTAATCATAAATTAATTGATGGTAGATAGTACTGAGGTCTATGATGATGATAGAATATTTATTTCATGTTCAGTTTGTAAGTGCATTTTACTGATAATTGATTATCTTTTTTCCCTGTTAATTTGATTCTATCTCATTGTCTATTGTTAAATTATTTATAATCTTGTTTTATATATTCTTTGTAGAAACTCATATTTGAGAAACCACCTCCAAACATAAGGAAAGTAATACTTGCTACAAATATGGCTGAGGCAAGTATAACAATCAATGACATAGTTTTTGTGGTCGATTGTGGAAAAGCAAAAGAGACCACGTATGATGCTTTGAATAACACACCTTGTCTTCTACCTTCTTGGATATCACAAGCATCTGCACGTCAGGCAAGTATCTACATCTCTTGAGCATTCACTTTTGTTGCTATTATTTTAACTTTTGTAGTGTTCATGCTGCTACTGATGCTCCATCCCTTTTGTATTTACCCTTTGGGAGCCTTTTCTGTTTTTCTCCTGGTAAATATTTATATGTTGTTTAGTGAAAATAATATAGCCTTTGGTGGAGGAAGTGAATGGGAGAAAAGAATAAATGCAGAGTGATGGTAGGAGAGGATGAAGAAAGGGGGTTCATAAACAAAGTGAAATTAAGCTCTGATTCTCATGTCCCTTTAGGTCTTTATATTTTTGCTTTACTATATTTTTTCTGGTTGCAAGATTCATCCTTTTTCTTGTCATTTGTCTTTTAAATTCTGAAAGATGGGGGATGTTTTTTATGCTGCATGTTCATAATCGTTATTGTTTTTGCATACAGTCAAACATGCAGCTAATTGTCTTATTTTTTGTTGGCCTCTTTGGTTGCAGAGAAGGGGTAGGGCTGGTCGTGTGCAGCCAGGAGAATGCTACCACCTTTACCCCAAATGTGTTTATGAAGCCTTTTCTGAATATCAACTTCCTGAACTACTGAGAACACCTTTGAACTCTCTTTGCTTGCAAATAAAAAGTTTGCAGGTTGAGAGCATTGGAGAGTTCTTATCAGCAGCTTTACAGGCACCGGAGCCACGAGCTGTAAGTACTGTCATTGCTCTTTAGTTGTAATGTATATTCTTTGTATTCTTTTATCTCTTACATTTATTTCTCTCTCTTCATACCCTCTCCTATTGTCAACTTCTTTGAGGTTGTTTAAATCATATGTAAAAGTTACTTAAATTACACCTTCACTAAGTTTTTATACAATGCAAATTTAACCAATCTAACCGTGGGATTTCATGATATTATCTTAAAGATCATGTATAAAAGTTTTCACATAATTTTAATTTATATAGATATGTTACCCAATAATGAATATTTATATATTTAAGTATCATATTATATATTATAGTTAACTGACGTGATAAATTTGTAAATAATTTTGAAATTGTGCATGCATGATATAATTAATTACAATATGAAATTCAACTGTTGGATTAATTAAATTTGCTTTCTATAAAAAGTTTTTAAAGGTGTAATTAACTGACTTTTACACACGGTGTAAACGGATCTTAACCCATATACGTAAACTCATATATATAAAATATAGGAGAGATAAAATGACACCAATTTAAGCTACACTAGTACTATGACCTTTTTAATAACTTTTAGGTAATTTATTTTCAAAACTGAGTTTTGGATTGAAAGTTTCTGATGGTTAGATCGTATCTACAAAAAATTGCATTAGTCTAAAATTATTTGGTACTTTATTTATATCCATCAAAATTGATATAGTTTATAGAATATAATTCTTAGCCTATATCCAAATATTGACTTGTTGGTTACCATTTTATTATTCACAATGAAGGTAATATGTAATTATGATCAAGGACAAATTATAAAAGCTAAAAATATACATTTTATAGAAAGTTATTGAAGGTGTCAGTTGTGTAGCTTAAGCTGGTATTATTTGATCTTTGTGCTGATTATTTACACATACATCTCTCTATCTATCTCTCTCTCTCTCTCTATATATATATATATATATATATATTGGATATAGTAAAAATTAAATTACTCTTAAAGAGATTTCAGATAAATGAAACAGTGAAAAACTTATCACTGTTACTGTTTTACTACTGTTTATATAAGAAAATAATAAGCAGAATACAAAGAGTCAAGGCCCAGTCCTAACCCTAACCCTAAAGAAGGGATCCCATACATGATAAATAAAATATTACATCTCAACACTCCCCCTCAAGCTGGAGCATATAGATCATATGC
>Ga0214542_1008581_pt1 | contig 16702 bp, 3 predicted proteins | sample CNSS1metaG_FD_160096 | JGI IMG/M metagenome (GOLD analysis project Ga0214542, IMG submission 160096) | Root nodule microbial communities from cowpea collected in UCLA plant growth center, Los Angeles, California, USA - CNSS1 | ecosystem: Host-associated > Plants > Roots > Nodule | place: USA... | reverse complement strand
GACACGTGGCATGTACTGTTCAAAAACGTTAACTATTTAAACACCGTTAGTGAAAAGGACCAAATTGACCACAATTTGACGAAAATGAGGATCTAATTGAACATAAAACGAAAATAGGGACCAAATTAAATAAAATCAACAAAAATAGGGACCAAATATATATTTAAGCCACTTTTTACTTTTCATCCCAATAAATACAGTTTTTACTGAATTATTTAATTTAGCATTTGAACGCTGTACAGTCATCCAAGTAAAAATGTCACTTTTGAGGACAGTGATGTTTTTCTTTTATCCAAATCTGTAAAGTATTTGGATTTTTAAAATTAATTCATTATTGGTGTGTGTTTAATTTTTTTTCCGTAGAATCGATTAGAATTGATTATCTCATATAGAATTAATACGTATTTGACTTTTAAAATTAATTAAAAAATAAAAGAATTACTTTAAATAAAAATCAAATAATTTTTATTTTTGTATTGGAAAATTGATCAAGTCGGAATCAATTCTTTAAAACTGAACCAAACAACCAAATATATCCTTATAATATGTTTGGATTCATCTCCCACTGATGTGTAATTGTTTTTCCAACTCAAAATCATATTAGGTTTAGTTTTAAAAATGATTTTAAACTGAAAAATTCACATCCAAATAGAAGTTTATATTATTAATCTTCGCGTCAACAAAATTGATTTTTTCAAAATCAATTTCTTAACGCACTCCAAAGACACTTTTAATTTTTTAGTAGTTTCTAAACTTTTTTATGTGTACAGTTATAATAGCTTTGTTGTTAACTTGCTTTACATCGATAAGGAATTTTTTTTTTTATGAACAGAAAATAAATACATTGATAAGGAATTCTTTTAGCTAACTTTTAAACTCTCAAATCTTGATTAACTTGTGTTGATGAATAAAAAAACTATTTTTTTATTGTACATATATAATGAGAACTAAACATAAAATTAAGATAATCTAGTTTTATTACTCATTATACTTTTTTAAATTAAAAATTGTATATATTCTTGTCTTGACACCTTTTCTATTTAGTTCATTCTAGAGAACTTTTGTAGTGATTATGACCCTATTTGTTGTAGGGTTATAAGGACAATATCTAGACACGTGATTTAGAGAAAAAGTCACGTGGGAATTGCATGGCACAGCACTACATCACATAAACCCTTTTTCGTTTACACTGTAAATGAAAGTTGTTGCATCTTCCCCCACCCCTTGCCTCCTCTAGTGGAGACATTTTTAAATCCAAATTGCTTCTCACTTCTTTATTTTACTAGTGTCAAGGTTTATTCTCGAATCTTCAAATTTTTTTTTTCTAACAAATTATTCATATTATTACATTATAACATATTTTAATATAAAGTAAATTAATGTCTATACAATATTTAATTATACTGTTATAAGAAAAAAATAATTTCTTGGTACGAGATGAGAATGGAACACTCGGTTGATTATCTCATTTCTATTTCTATTTTCAGAGTAAAAATTTATTTTAATTACATTTTTATACTATCAAGTTAATCTCATCGAATAAAGGATACATTTATACCTTCGTCCAACTGATATATTAACATGACTATATTAATCAAGAAATATAACACTCATTGTAAAAACTATCTTTTATTGTAAAAAAATATTTATATTTTATAATTTGATTATTTTGATTATAAATAAATAAGTAACGCATTTATGTATTATATTTGTAAAGAAGAGAGTGTTGTATATTAAAGTTTGTGCTCCCCATAAAGTGACACATAGGCATGGATGAAGAGTTAGAATTTAGACTAAGATGTTATTGGAATGATTAGGAAGGGTGATGATCCATAACAAGAAGTTGTTAAAAAGGATAATAAGTGGGAAATGGAGTACAAGTGGCAAGATGAGGGAGGGTGTAGAAAGAGGGTCAGAATTGAAGTGTGTAGTTTGAAGAAGGTCCTTTCAATGTCTGCCAAGTGCAAATCATTACTAATTTTTTTGCCCTTCAACTTCAGAATCTCCACTGCCCTCCTATCTTATCATGTCGGGAATCTTGGTTCCTCCATCTCACTAACCTCTGTATCAAAATCATGCTAATTAAAAACTGCAATCCCACTAATTACTTTATTAATTAAGGGCAAAGAAACTCCGTGTTAAAGTGATCCATCCAGATTATACGGTGGTCCATTTATAAGTTAAGGTAAAAAAATTAGTTCAACTTGATTTGTTTTCTAGTAGGTCAAAAGTTTGGTAATTCGGTTAGATTTATTATGAGTCGGTAAATTAGTGAGTTGACTTATTTATTGATATATATATATATATATATATATATATATTTATTTATTTATTTTATATATTTATTATATTTTAATAAAATTGAATTAATTTAATTTATTTTTTAATAGTGGAATGAAAGTGTTTATTTGATTTTTGAAATATTATTATAAAGATAATAGTTAAAAATTAAAGTATTAATATATAATTTGACAAACAAATTAATTAAATATTTAAATTATTTAAATATTATTAAACAACATTTTAACATTTAAAAATATGAAAATGTTAACTAATATAATTAGAAATAGTAAATAATTATAAAAAAAGTTAAATTATAAAAAAATTGATGGATTAACTAATTGAATCCATCTTTAATCCAATTTAAATCTATTTAATCCGTGAATTAAGTGAATTAATTTAATTCAATCCACCTTAAAAAAAAAAAAGTAAATTTCTCTTAACTCAACTTAAGTCAAATCCTTTAATAAACCCATAAGATATTATTTAACTCAACGCTTGATTATAGTCAACGATAAAAGATTTTAAGGTTATCTTATGGAAGAAAAAATAATTTATTTGATTAAATAAAAAATTATGAAAGGGTATATTCCGATCTAGGATTTAATACCTTTTAATCTCTTTCCTTTTGAAAATAATAATTTACAAAAGGACACATTTATACTAATAAAAGGATACACTCGCTACTTTTTATGTTTTAAGAAAAGGTGATAATGATTTATCACATAACAAATAACGGGTTGTTTGTGGTGTACTGTAATGGAGAATGTAATAATTTTTGGAAAAGGTGAATAAGATGGTCAGAGAAAAAAAAAATACTTGCATATGAATAAATAAATAAAATTTCTTCTTTATATGTAATTTTAAATAAAACTTCAAGATTTTAAAATTTTTATTGATTGATTTTATCATTGTGATTTTTGTTGTATTTGATTGGGTTTTTCTTTAGTAAAGGAAAACAAGTTAATGAATTTCTACCAACAAATAATTTAAATAACGGCCACGAGCACTGGTAGGTAGTATCCAATGTAAAGGAATGATGCTCATAAGTCACGGTGCAAGTCGTGTCCGTTTCTAATCGGTGGCCGTAATATCCTATTCACATCTATTTTAAATTTAAATAATTAAATTTAAATAATTAAATTAAATTTTTTATTTAAATCTGTCTTTTTATCAAAATTAGTTTGAATTTTTCTAAAATTTATATTTAAATATTTGGATAAAAATTAGAAGTAGCACAAAAATTAAGATAAAAACTATAATAAAATGCGTAGGCACGCTTATAATTGAAATTAAGTGTTGTAATACGAAAACTGTTGCGAGGTCCTGCATTATCCCTTAATGGATGAAAATTTATGCAGGAAATTTGAAGATGTGTGCAGCAATTTTGGTAATGTAGGAATTATTGTAGTTTATGATTCCTTGAAATGCGGTGATTGTAATTGTGATGCAAGAAGAGACAGAATGAATGGCCGACATTGACGAAAATATAACACAGTTACCGATTAATCCTTGGCTTCCAACTACCACTTCTCATCTTTGTCTCACTGGGTGGTCCTTTGTTATAACCACGACATTTGGCAAATACCCATTACCAAACTGTTGCAACTCTTGTAGCAAGAACAAATGGCCCCAACAATTGGACTCACTGTATATCTGCACTCTTCTCTAATTTATTTTATTACTTTTTAATTTAATTCAATGTTATTCATCATTTCATTTTAATAAAAGGGGTCAAATTCCAATGACAAGAAAAAAAGGCACTTCCCTTTTTGGAGAAATTGTGCTGAAGTTTATTTACAGTTTTTTTCTTTTTTAAATTTACTGTTATATTGATCTTTAGTACAAATAGAATGAAATATATTAAGGTGAATCCTAATTGTGCAGTTAGGAATTATTTTGGTTTAATTACATTTATAGGTTTTTTAGAAGAAATTTGACTGATATATAATTAGCTCTCGGTATTTGTAGGAATGTAAATTTTTATTTATATTAAATTTTTGCAACATTACTAAAAAATTTTATATTATATTAAATTTATTTTACAAATTTGTAAGTTAACATTTTTTGTTGTTATTTTTTTAAAAAATTTTAATCGACAGTTAATTTTTTTATGAATAATTATCTTTTCCAAAATTATAAAATTCATAAATGTTTTTACAAATAAATTTTAAAACAAAATTGACAGCAAATTTTTTTAATAATATATTTGGAGAGATGATCTTTTTAAATTTTGGTTCAAAAATAATTATATTTTAGTTTGTTACGATTTTTTAATCAAAGAATAATTTATTTGAATATTAAGATAAATGACCTTGCATTCTTCTTAAAGTTCTTCGTGTTTTTTCATAAAGAAAATTATTATATTAACGAATTAGCTAATTTCACTTTTATATATAATAAACATTATAAATCGTTTAATGTTTTTTTATAATAAATATAATTTGTTTATATTTCGTAAAATATAATTTTTATTCTTTAAATTTTGAGATCGATAAAAAATTATTGATGAGTTTTGAAAGCGAAAATTGTAGTTTGATAGGTGTCTGACTGCATAAAAATATTAATGTCCGAAACATGTGTTATGAAAAATTGTGGATGAGAAAAGTGATTTCCTGATTTGTGGAAGAAAGGCAAGATAAATATTGGAGAGAGGTTTGTGAGAAAAGTACTGAAAGTGGGAAAGTGAAAAGGGGAGTTTTATTGGAATAGTCTTTCTATAGGTTCATAATTAGCTTAGAGAATTGATGTAAAATATGGGACAGAAGAAGTCAAAAAACTGAAAAGAAAAATGTTTAAATATATATTTGGTCTCTATTTTTGTTAATTTTATTTAATTTGGTCTCTATTTTTGTTTTATGTTCAATTAGATCCTTATTTTTATCAAATTGTTGTCAATTTGATCTTTTCACTAACGGTGTTTAAATAGTTAATGTTTTTGAACAGTACATGCCACGTGTCAGCTCCTGATTTTTTTGATTCTTTTTAAATTTTTAAAATTTTTAATTTTTTTTTTAATTTCAAAAAAATGGTTCACGTGTCAAGTCACAGTTGTGCCACGTGTCAATGCTTGTGCCTTATGGTAGTATTATTTTTTTTGTTCAATTTAGTCTTTATATTCGTTATTTTTTTTCAATTTAGTTCCAATTTTTGTTAAAATAAATCAATTTTGTCCCTTTCAAATTGACACTAAATTTAATATCTTTTATACAAATTATATTAATATCTTCTCTAAAATGGACCTTTGAATTTATTATTTTTGAAATTCAATTATAAATTATTAAATTTAATTATAAATTGAATAAATTCTTATATTTAATTGCTAAATAGAATATAATTATTTAAAATATTATAAGAATATAATTATTAATTTTTTTTCTAATATTTATATTCTAAAATATTTTTAAAATTGATGTATAAGAATATTTTAAATATTTTAAATATTTTAGAAAAATAAACTAATATTTATAAAATTAACATTTACATATAAAATATTTTAGATGTTAATATCTAAAATTCAATAAAAATATTAAATATTTTAAATTTAAATATAAATTTTACAAATGTTAATATATATTTTTAAAATTTTAATAATTTGACGAAAATAAGAACCTAATTGAATATAAAATAAAAATAAAGATCAAATTAAATAAAATTAATAAAAATAGAGATCATAAATATATATATTTAAGCGAAAGAAAAATGAAAAACTAGTTACATTGGAATATGAAAGAAGGATATAAGAGATGACAAAAGTGGAAGAGGCTGCAGCACTACGACACGCCTTTACGTTAGTCTAATTATGTACAGTCCGACCATCTCCTCATGTTTACTTTTGGTTGAAAGATATGGAATAGGGACAGGATAAGGATAAGTACAATGCCCAACAACATTCTAAAAACGTAAAGGAATTTCATTTTAGTTCTATTTCATTCAACTGTTTTGAAAATGTATAAAATTATGAATTATAAAATTTTACGATAATAAAATAATAAAATAATATGTGATGGTAATAAGTCATTAATGTGACATAATAAAATCATAACAGCTTCTTAACAGTTATATATCCTTATTAATAAAAATTCAATTGAAAAATCTAAATTAAATACGAAATAGATTACAAAAAATTAATTAAAAAATTTCAAATTTATCACACATTTCAAATATAATTAAACCTAAAAAAAATAAGTTAATATTTTTCTCATGTTTAATTGATCGAGCAGAGGAGTTACGAAGATATTAAATAATCTTTTTATTTATTATATATATATATATAATAATAATAATAATATATGAAGAGATTCTTTTTTTTATTTCTATTTTAAAATTTTAATTTTACCTTTTAAGATATAATTATTTATTAAATTTTTTAAAATTGACTGTAATTTTTATAAATTTTTTATAAAATGTATATCTCTATTTTTTATTTTATTTTTTAACTGTTATTCTTTTATCTTTTCTGATATATTCTATTTTTATAAATAAATATAATTTTATTTTATATATTAACTTAATAACATCATAATATTATCACCTATTAATATAATATTATATATATATATATAAAGAATGTGTATACAAAGCATATATTAGATAAATATTGGAGAGAGAGATTTACGCGCCGGCTTACATGTTTGGGTTATTCTTAATGTAGATTGAAAGCTGACGATTTTAACATGTGAATTTTATAATTAAAATTGATTTTAGTTTCATGTATAATTAATATTATGTTAATATTAAAGTTTAGGATGGGTTGGTTCATTCATTTTGGTTTACCTTGTATCTGGTCTACCAAAAATAGACAACAGATTCAGACGGAGCAGTTTGCAGAAAACTTATGAACTACATGGTCTCCTCCATCTTATATATGACTCACAAGTAAATAGCTAGATTAGAAAAAAAAGTGCCATTAACAGTTTATTTTGGATCCATTTCCTTAAAAAATATTATTTCAAATAGAATGATGTTAAATAGGTAGAGAAAAATATAAAAATTAAGATTAGATATTTATTACAAATAAATTATTAGATAGATTAATTTAAAATTAATAAATTGTTAAAACTTTGATAACTAATAATATTATAAATTAATTTAGATTGAAATTCATAAATTAATCATAACTTTTTAGTAATAACGGAGACCAGGTTAAATATAAACAATTTTTAATTTATAAAATAGTATATAACTTAGTCAATACTAGTTTAAGACGATTTAAAAAAAAATAATTTGTAAAGTCTTTGACTTGAACTATTTATTTGATTGTGCAAATACATGACTTTATCTTATCTATTACATTATCATTTATAATTAAAGGTTTTTTTTTCAACCACCAAACAAGGTTCTTATAGAGAGGGTAGACTGATTTTACTTGAAGAGAATATTCTTTATGATCAGACTCGGTTTTGTTTTGCATCAACAGACTTTACAAAATCTAGTAAAATAATGATGTGATATAGTCTCACTTCAATATAGTATGACAACACATTCATTTTATATGCATTAATTTGATTTCTGATATTATAAGAGTGAACAAAGTAAATCAAAAGAATAACGCAAGTTAGACTGTATTAATAACAAGTCAATTTTGTGTTCATGAGATTTTATTTTACAAGATAACAATTACAAAGTTTTAGATCACTTGTAAAACATTATAGGATCCATTGTTTACTAAAATTTACTTAAAAAAGTGAATTTTTTAATAAAAAGTTCTAACTTTGGAAAAAAGAATATAATTCATTATTTAGAATCTTTATATTTGGGCACGGGTGTTGATATTTTCATTTTTTAAGAATTTGCTAATTTATAGTTTGCATTAGTAAAGAAAATGAAACATTATCATTATATTACGAAACATGTATCATTACATGTTTTACATAAATAATATATTTTAAAATAACATTATTTGTTTTTAAAAAAGTTTCAAAAAACTATTTCTGGTTGTTTTTTTCAAATAATAATAATGTAAAATAATATTAATAATAACAATAGTAAAATAATAATAATAAATATCATTTAATACTAATAATAAAAATAAAATATTATTAGTTATGCGTAGTAAACAATATTATTCTATGATTAAAATTTATAATTAAACTTTTGAATTGTATATTATATTAAAATAAAACAAGTATACCCGGATCGTTTTTAAAATAAAATATAAGTAGATTACGTGTGAATCTTGTATAAAATAATAAAAAACAAAGTATATGTTAAAATTGGTTAAGCGAAACATAAAATAAAAACTTAAATTATAATAATGTGAAGTTAAACATAAATTATTGTAATAAAAATTAATATATATATATATATATATATATATATATCATAATTATAAAAATAAATTAATATTGAAATGATAATATAATATAATAAATATTAACTCAAATTTTGCTGACTAAGAAATAATTTAAGATAAACTATATTTATTGATTGAGTATTACAAATTATCAATAAAAAATTATATTTTTAATTAAAGAAGTTTAAAATAATCAATAAAATCAATTTATTGATAAAAAAATCGTTAGTCATCAATTACATAATTATTAATTAAAACTGTAAAAATTTAAAAGATTTCAGAACGTGGGGAATAAAAAACAATCCATTCTTAGAAAATTAAATTTAATTAATGGAATTAATTGGTGAATTATTGAAAAGCATTTAGAAACAAATCATATCATTGATTGTAAAAGTAAATGTTTTAATTCTTTAAAGATATTTCCTGTCATAATAAATCTGGTAAAAAATAAATATAAACTAAGTTGATGCAGAATTCGTTACTTTAAACTATTATTTCAAATATAATGATTTTAGATAAATAGAGCAAAATCTTAAAATTAAGGATTAGATATTTATTGCAAATAAATAATTAAAGAGATTAATTTAAAATCAATAAATAGTTAAAACTCTGATAACTAATATTAAAAATATATTTAGATTTTAATTCACAAATGAATCATAATTTTTTATTAATGATAGAGATTAGATTAAATATAAATAATTTTTAATTTATAACTTAGTCCATATAATAATTAAACACATTTTATCTATAAATTAGTTTTCATTTAATAATTTTCTTATAATCGTTGGACAAGACTTTTTTTAGATAGTATCTACTTGTGAAAAAACTTTTAATCCTAGAGTGTCTCCGAAGTGTTAGTCATGAATCAGATTTTATAAGAAATGTATTGATACATGTTAATATACATCTTTTTTTGTTAGTTTTGGGTGTTTTATTTTCAAAATGCAATTTTTTTATATGTTAAATATTTTTAATATATTTTAACATATTAAAATTAGTGTATTTTGGAAGACAAATAATATAAAACATCTAATAGAAAATCTAAGTTCGATAATATGATATGATGAAAGTTTTGAGAATAAAAAAATATATTTAGTTATATAATTAAGTTAGCTCTTTAAATTGTAAACAATTTAAATACGAATAAAAACATGTAATGTCATGCTTATTTGACGTCATCATCGGACTAAATCTATAACAACCTAAAAAGACATAACAATTGTACTAATATAACTTATAGTTTTAAAGTTTTACCCAATAAAAGATTTTCAATATAGTTAAAATTTCATTTAATTAAAAGATATATACATACATATATAAATCAACACTACCAAAAAATAAACCCTTGCATTTAAAATTTCCATCAAAACATTAAATCATCTTCTACTCATGTATCAATTATAATCACACTAAAAAACCATGACATATAAATTAACAATGAATACATGCATATCAAAGGGCAATATAAGATTAAAAAACAATAATAAACTTAAGAGCCAAATATATCACTATAAGTCAATATAAGTTGTAAATTTGTAAATATTAGTACGTGTAAGAATTCTTATTCAATTTCTCACACCTAATATATTACAGATTAAGTAAGATGTTCTATGTTATAATATACATTACTCAATATTAAAAAAATGCATACAAGATCTTCATGTATGTAAATAAAACATCAATTACAATTCAACGACTCACAATAAACTAATTCACTTATATATATATATATATATATATATATATATATATATATATATATATATATATATATTATCAACTTGTAAACATTTGATCGAGTAAAAAAGTTCAATAACAAAAATATAAAAAGTTAATTGCTGTCAGGATTTTTAGCTTGAACGATAATTCATCAGATACATAATGTGTATAATTGCTATTTTTTTGATATTTTTTATGACTTTAACATGGATTTTCCAAAAATAAATAAAAATAAATAAATAACATAACATTTACCCAGAAATATTTGAAATATTTATACATTTAACATATGTATGCAAAAGACTTGTATCATTAGTTTTAGGAACTTATATTATGTTATTTTGGTAGACATGACAAATGAATGAATTTGTTTTTATTTTGACGAAATTTTTTAGTATTAATTAAATATGAATATAAGTATTGATAATAGTAAGGAAGATGATAGTTTAACAAAATTTTTTTGACAAATTGCCTTTTTAAGTAAAAAAAGTATTATAGTTATTATTTTATTTTAATTAAAAAAATTAATCTATTTAATTTTATTTATAGAAACTTTGTCAAAAATTTGTTAAAAAAATTTGTCAAAAAGATAATTTTCCTAATAGTAATATTTAAAATTTTCAAGTAGATATGAAGACTAGAATAGATATCTACATACTCGCACTGTCCTTTTTCTCATGCTCCTACCAATGCATATCATCCGACAACTCCTGTCCATGTGTAAATAATTAAAGTATCCATAGTTTCTTAGGTAAATTCTCTCTCTATATAATTCTCTTTCTCTCTTTTCTGATTGTTTGATTTTTTCCATATTTTTTTCTTTTATTACAGTCTTGATTACATTTTTTTTTCATGTACTTATGTTTAAAATGGGATGTTATATTAGTTCAGTGAATTAAATAATCATAAGTCTCACTCATATATATATATATATATATATATATATATATATATATATATATTACTTCTTCTTACTATGTTTATTGATTGTTTTTCTTTTTTTTCACATAAAATTTTTTTATTCTCAATATTTAATATAATACTACTTATCAAATATTTTAAATTTAGTACTTATTATAAATGGTTATTTATCTCGAAACACAATCTTATCATCAGTGTTTCTATTCTTTAACTAGAAAGTTATGCTTAAACAAAAAGTTGCAGTACATGGTATGTTTTTATTATTAATAAAAACTCAAAAAAAGTCCATTTTAAATAATGTTTAATTTAAATTTTTATATCTGTTTTAAAAAATCTTCATCGAAAAAAATTTTAAATTTAATAAAAATATATATAACAATTAATTAATATAAATAGTAATGTTTTCATTTGATGCCTGACTTGATGATGTGAATGGAGGAGTTCATTCCCATTGTCGGGTTGATGTCTCTAAGTTCTCGCCCTTATAAATACACAACCCTAGCAGACCATTATATTCATGACACCACACCACACCACACGTTCAAACATTATCTTTCACCACTGACACTCTTTCGCTGGATTTAGTGTTAACAGACATGCTGTCTAGGAAGGCTAGTGAGGAGTGTCATGGCGAAGACTCTTCTTACTTTGTAGGATGGCAAGAGTACAACAAGAATCCTTATCACCTCATTCGAAACCCAACCGGAATCATTCAGATGGGACTTGCAGAGAATCAGGTTAACTTAATTCATTTCCTTCTTTCCTCTACTAACACCTATTACCTATATCTGTTCAACCTGTGATTAAAAGTTGGATTATCAAATATAGATCTGCTTCATGTTCATAAGAAATATCTTAAAAAAAGAAGAAAATGTGGCCTCAAACAAGAAAAGTAAACAAAAAAGTCCCCACAGAAAGACACGAGAATGTTTGAAGCTTTTATTTACAACCATGCTTGACCAGTTGACCTTGCAACATGGGGTTGGGATATGTCAACACAATGTTTTCTGAGTGCGGTGCACATGTAAATTTCTTTGGAGAGCGGCTATATATATATATATATATATATTATGAAGTATATAAAAATATTATTTTATTTCTTTAATTTTATATATTTGTCCCTTTCAACATATTGTTTTCGTTTTTTTTTTATTTTAGGATCGATTTTAAGAAAAAATTGTAAAAATGGATTAGTTAAATTTTTTTTCAAAATGGAGTTAAGTCATCAAAGTGGAGGACGACGTTAAAGGTGAAGTCGTCTTCCACCCAACCAATTTTTGTTTTTTTAAAGTAAAACCGTGATGTGAGAGGCTGGTTTCTATTTATATGAAAAGTGAAGTCGTCTTTGTACAAAACGACTTCACTTTTCACATTTTTTAATGTGAACTTGGAGTTTTAAATTTTTACTTTACGTTATTAGCATATTTAATGACATCTCACAACATTTTATTTATAATATTTATAGAAAAATTAATAAATATTTAATGAAAATCTTTGACAATCAGACTGATTTTAATGTATATTAAATACAAACTAGAAAATGTCGGAATGACTTAATTTGTATTTAAAGGAAATCGTTTTAATAAAACGACTTAAATTTTGCATTTAAAAGGAACGTAAAATAAAAATTTAAAATTTCAACATCAAACAAAAAATGAAAAATGAAGTCCTATGTGAGGAAAATTTCACTTTTCATATAAATAAAAAGTGGCCTCCATAGCACGGTTTCATCTTTTGAAAAAAAAAAAAAATTGGCTGGATAGAGGACGATTTCATCTTTAATGTCGTCCTCAACCCTGACGACTTGACCCCATCTTGCAAAAAAATTTTAAACGAACTTATTTTTACAAATTTTACTTAAAATTGACCCTAAAATAATAATAAAAGAAAACTTATTGTTTTCACTTGGATCTGTCACATGTCTCTGTTTATTGTAGGTATAGTTAGATGTTTACTGAACTTTCTTATTTTGCAGCTTTCATTTGACGTTCTTGAATCATGGGTTGAGAGAAATCCTGATATTTTGGGGATGAAGGAAGACGGGATCTCTGTATTTAGAGAGCTTGCTCTGTTTCAAGATTACCATGGATTACCTGCTTTAAAAAAGGTAAGACACAAGTGTTTCTGTTAATAAGGGAATTGCGTGGTATTTCTTTTTTCCTTTTATAATTAACTTTCATGTGTGTGTTTTTTTAATATGCGTTTATTAAGGAAAATTGGGATATAGTGAGAAATAGAAATAGTTATATTACAATAGTAACAAATGTAATAATATTATTATATTCACATAATAGAATTAAAATAAATTATTGGTTAGTTTACTGTTTTTTCTTTTGGCCATTGAATATCTAACTATAAGACCTACCGTTTGTGTGGATATGTATGTATGAATATCAATATATTGTTATAATTGCTATAACTAAGTAGAATAAATGATATATCTATTACTAGTTCAATTCTAATGGGTAAAAAAATAGAGGTACATCATATATGAGAAAGTATATTTTCTATTTTCACTTACAAGAAGCAACATTATATTTCACTTTATTTTATGTTTTCAAGAGTTTAAAATAAACAGTAGGAAATAATAAACAGACTTTTTCTTTTAAAATTATGTGAGCTCATGTGAAATTGTGTGTAAAAGAGTTATAACTTTCTTTTTAAGAAAATTTTGAAGTAACAACTCATATAATTGATTAATGTTTAAATATAATCTCTTAATATATATTTTTAAAATATAATTGATAATTATTAAGCTTAATTTATTCTTTACGAATGTGAGCTTCTTTTTAATTGGAATAAAAATTAACATAATTGATTATTGTTAGAAATAATTGAGTATTTTTTAAAGGTCAAGTTTTTCAAAAACAATATGAAACAATCGATTATCTACTATTCATATCGATTATATGCGAAAGTGAGTAAAATTTAAGTTTGGTCTAACGTGATATAATCAATTATAACTCTATTTTTAACTAAAAGAAGCGTAATATTGTATCTATGTTTTTTCTTTAATACTTGGCCTACAGAGGTGCACCATTTTCTTACATGTAATGTAATCATTCTCTTTTCAAAAGTTGTACTATATATACTGTTAAGGTGTGTTCACTGATAGTTTTCTTAGACGATATGTGAAGACTTTTCTCACGTCCAACATAACATGTTTGCGCTACAATGGTTATTTGTACTTGATCATGAAAGTCATCAGTGTAAGAAAAAAAGTCAACACAAAAGGAAAGAAAAGAAGAGATAAAACTCTGGTACAATGATGCGACTATACTTTACACTCGTTTAATTAAAAGAAAATTATCTTTGTAACTCGTGTTGATTATTATTTCGTAGATAATTCGAAACAAGTCCATTTTTTTTTATTGAAAACAATATGAACATATTTATGTAACACATGTCGAGTTAAAATAAATATATGCAAAATGAAATTTTATTTAGTATTTTTCAATTAGTTAAATATTGTATGTATTATTTGGAGACATTTTGTATCACAAGATCTATCGTTAATAAAAAATTATGATTTTTTAAATTAAGTTACTAGTTTCTAAAAGAATAAAATTGGTTACTAATTTAATTAAAGACTAATTTAAAATCTGATTGCCATAATACTAATGCTAGAGATTAATCTTAATCACAAATCAATTTAATATTGTTATTATTATATAAAAAATCATTTAATATCAATTATATAAAGAAACGCATTTAAAAATAAAATAACGGGGTTGACAGTTAGAGTAAAGCGTAACTCGATAGGAAAAAGATATTTAAAATAGTTAACAAATATATTATTTAACTTTTGAAGTTTGTGTAGTTTATATTTGAATTTAAAAGACGAATAATTAGTTTCTAACCTGTTCTGGTCCCTTGAAGGAACTGGTGGAATTTATGTCGAAAATAAGAGGCAGTAGAATAAAATTTGATCCAAAGAAGCTGGTCCTTACCGCTGGTGCCACTCTTGCTAATGAGATTATGATGTTTTGCCTTGCTCATCCAGGAGAGGCTTTCATTCTTCCCACACCTTACTATCCCGGGTATAAATTCTTCTCTTTTACCTAACCATAATTTGGACTAAACTTAAATATTTATTTAATTAATTTTACACATTTTTGTAAAAATGTGTAAAATAATTTTATATTGTTATTTATTTTAATCGGACAGGTTTGATAGAGATCTGAAATGGAGAACAGGGGTTGAGATTGTTCCACTGCATTGCTCAAGTTCAAACGGTTTCAGAATCACTTCCTCTGCTTTAAAACAAGCCTATAAAAAGGCACAGAAATTGAATCTCAAAGTGAAAGGGGTCTTAGTAACTAACCCCTCGAACCCACTAGGGACAACAATGACCAGAGCGGAACTTAACCATCTAATTGATTTCGCAATCGAGAAGAACATTCACATAATCAGCGACGAAATCTACTCGGGCACGGTCTTCGACGCACCCGAATTCGTGAGCATAATGGAAGTCGTGAACGAGAGAACAAGTAGCATCAACGACATTCGGAATCGTACACACATAATATACAGTCTCTCCAAAGACCTCGGAGTACCGGGATTTAGGGTGGGGATGATTTACTCAGAAAACGAAACGGTGGTGGCCGCTGCAACGAAAATGTCAAGCTTTGGGTTGGTTTCATCACAGACTCAACATTTGGTGGCCAACGTGCTGAAGGACAAGAAGTTCAGTTTTGATTACATTGAAGAGAGTCGGAGGAGAGTGAAGAGGCGCATGGAGATGCTGGTTTGTGGTCTGAGAAACGCAGGGATTCGGTGCTTGAAAAGCAATGCAGGGTTGTTCTGTTGGGTGGACATGAGACATTTGTTAAGCTCTGCGACTTTTGAGGCAGAGAAGGAGCTTTGGATGATGATTCTTTGCCATGTTGGGTTGAACATATCTCCTGGTTCTTCTTGCCACTGCTCCGAACCTGGGTGGTTTAGGGTATGTTTTGCCAACATGTCCGAAGCCACGTTAAAAGTTGCAATGCGCCGAATGAAGGCTTTTATAGATTCCACCGTCGCTGTTGTCAACAACAACGGTTGTACTTGTGAGCAATCTGTGAGGGTCAATTGCTAAGTGAGGGAAGGGAACTCGTATGCTTCATTGATCTTCTTTTCAGTTCATTTCCAGATTATTGCAAGGTGATGAATAGTGAATTTCTAAAATATTCTACTGCAATAAATTATGTTGAAGAGGAGATTCTTTCTACCTGTGATTTTATATTCTTTGAAATGCAATTTATGGAAATGTTATTACTAGAAAATTATTTAATGTACTACGTTTGATTAATTTCTATATTCCAAAGAATACTCCATAAATTCTAAATTAATTGAAAAAATATAATTGGGTTTTAATAAAGTAACTTTCCTCTTCTCCACACACACACACACACACATATATATATATATATATATATATATATATATATATATATATATATATATATATATATATATATATATATATATATATAAAAAAAA
>Ga0214542_1008576_pt1 | contig 16708 bp, 6 predicted proteins | sample CNSS1metaG_FD_160096 | JGI IMG/M metagenome (GOLD analysis project Ga0214542, IMG submission 160096) | Root nodule microbial communities from cowpea collected in UCLA plant growth center, Los Angeles, California, USA - CNSS1 | ecosystem: Host-associated > Plants > Roots > Nodule | place: USA... | reverse complement strand
CCCAAATTTGTGCACAAATCTCTTTTGAGCTCACCTTAGAGTAAACTCTTCTCTAGTTTACTCTAGTCTTCTTCCTTAGGAGTTGGCCTCACCTCTCTTAAGAATCCTTTCACCTACACCAAACCAATCACCTTAAGCTTCTTTCCTTCATGCTTCCGCATCCAACACCATCCATGGAGCCTCCATTCTTCATGCAAGCTTCAATGGAGATAAGAAGAAGCCATCAAGGCTACACTCTGTAGAGTCTAGAAACCATCACAAGTGCATACTTCCAGAGAATTCTATATCAAGCGCATGTATCTGGATAATTTAGTCTAGTGTCAAATGTTTTTATGATTTTAGATATATATGTATGATATATTATGACATGAGGTTTGTGACATGATCTTGATTCAATTTGGTCACTATATTTGTTATTTTTGTTCAATTTGTCCCATTTTTTTTTTTGAATTGAGCAATTTTGTCTTTCTCCAAATTGAGAACAAATTTAATTTTTATATAAATGTTATAATGATGTTTTTACTAATATTAAAATTTTTATTAAATATTTTTTGTTTAGGGTTACAATTAGTTTAAAATTTTAGATTAATGATATTAGTTCTCATCCTTAAAATTATCGTTCTAATTTTAAACTAATTGTATCCTTAAACAAATAATATTTAATAAAAATGTGAATTTTAATAAAAAACAATATAACATTTGTATAAAAATTATATTTTGTCTCTATAAAATATTGATTCTAACACGTGACATGTGGCTGGGTTGACACATGAACTTTTTTTTTCAAAAATTAAAAAAAAAAACATTTTTTTTAAAATTAACCTATTTTATATATGTCTACTGTAGACTATGTTTTACCTTATCAATATTTAATGTTTTGTTTAGTAATTTTAAATTATTAAATGTGATGTTACAAATTAGATATTAGGATAAATATTCAAATAAAAGTCTATCTTTACAATTATAATTGGGATGTTGTAAATTATTAATTTTTGTAATAATATTATAATTAAAAAAATATACTAAGAAAGATATTAAAATGTGTAAAAGAAACTGATTACTCAACTATTACAAAGAAGAATGTTTTTTTATTAATAAATTATAATATTGTAACTAGAAAATACATGAATATAGTTACTATTTATTTTAGAAAGAATTTGTTCAAATAATAAGATAAATAAAATTTATGCTTAAAAAATTTTCTTTTTTATTGTTTGCAATTATTGTTCCTATTTTAACTTTTATAGTATAATTATTTATTATTTTTGAAAATTTAACCATTATTTTTATATGTTTTCTTTAGATCGGTTCCAACTGTTATTTTGTTTTCCTTCGTCATCAACAGTAATTTTTTTTTTATTCATTTCACCTTACATTTAATAAAAATATAAATTTATTTTACATATTAAATTAATTACATTACAGTATCATTAATTAACGATATAATATCGTACATATTAAAAAAATACTTAGATATAGACGAGATATGACCTGTTCTTATGCCAGTAAATATAAAGACGATTTTCCTTTTTTGCATACACACTTGGTATTCTTATCTTACCTTTTATAGTGTAATAGCTGTTAACCGTTTTCTTTTTTAAAAATAACCGTTATTTTCAAATATGTTGAATAAAATTGTTTTTTTTATCATTTGTAAAGATATGTTTAACTTTGTTAACGAATGAAAATTTACCATACATATAAACTTAATCAATTTATAAATATTAATAATTTATGTTATAATACAAATATTTAAAAAATTTGAATTAAAAGTACGATATAACGCATGTGTTAAATGAATTGATTAAAATTTGGCTTAATTATCATTTTGGTCCCCTAATTTGTTGGGTTGGTTCATTTTGGTCCCCTTATTATTTTTGGGTTTAATTTGGTCCTCTAATTCCTTAAAAGGTTCAATTTGGTCCCTGCCGTTAAGTCAATTTTAACACCGTCTCCGTACATGCCACGTGTCATTTTGTGGAATTTTCAATTTTTTTTTTAATTTTTTTAAAATTTTTTAAAATTTTTTAAAATTTTTTTAAAAAAATTAAACTGCCACGTGTCATCTTATGGTTGTGACACGTGTCAATTTGAGATTTTTTTATTTAAAAAATGTACTGACACGTGGCACAATTGTGACGTGCCACGTGACAGTACATTCTTTTAAATAAAAAAATCTCAAATTGACACGTGTCACAACCATAAGGTGACACGTGGCAGTTTCATTTATTTTTTTTAAAAATTTAAAAAAAAATTAAAAAAATTAAAAAAAAAATTAAAAAAATTAAAAAAAAATTAAAAAAAAATTAAAAATTCCACAAAATGACACGTGGCAGGTCAAGGAGACGGTGTTAAAGTTGACTTAACGGCAGGAACCAGATTGAACCTTTTAAAGAATTAGAGGACCAAATTGAACCAAAAAATAATAAGGGACCAAAATGTACCACCCCAACAAATTAGGGGACCAAAATGATAATTAAGCCATTAAAAGTTTGTTACTAGTTATAAAAATAAATCGTTTTGTTAATACTTACATGAATAAATAATTATGAATTATAAAATAATAGTTATTATATACAAAATAACACAACTAAAAATTTTAAAATTAAAATCATAGCATTATAATTTCTTAAACCTAAGACTGCTACAAACTCTTAACTATCGTTGATTTGTGGATGTAAAACTCTAGCACATTTTTAGCATCAAAATCGGTTACATTTCTCTTTAAACGCACCTAATTAGGAGCAAGTCTTTTCCATACACACCAATGAGTCACAATCAACAGTAGCAACATGACCAAACTTTTCCTTGTCTGGTTACTGATAAATTGGTTCAACTATTCCATCATTTCATGAAATCCAACATCAACCCAAACAGAACTTGAACCATGAGCCCTCTAATCAGAGTAGCCTTAGCAATCAACTTCATTTCTAGTTCCCGTTCCTTCATAATGCTCACGAACCTCTTACCTCTTCTTCGCACTCTTCTCAAATGGACATCACGTTCTTTTTTCCATCCCTTGACATGTACCCTCTCCGGAGATAACTCCATCACGTGCCATCACGTGTCTACCTCCTTCGTCTCACTGGAAGAAGAAGATTGCGCCGTGTGTCTCTGCAAAATGGGAGAAACAGAAGAAGAGATTGTAACTCTGCGGTGCGAGCATGCCTTTCACACAGCCTGCTTCGACACATGGGTTGGTTTCAACTGTAACACCACCACTTGCCCTCTTTGCAGAGATTCTGTGGTTACCACCAGCCATTGAAATTTCAGTTTCGGAAAGATCCTAGAATCTATTATCCCTAGTTTATTTTGAAAACATCAGTACAAATTATGTCATGTATGTATATCGATCCACAAGATTATACAATTTTTTAAAAACAGAATAAGTATATGATTACTGACTATCGACTAAATCAAAATTAAATTCAAATAATTCTAAAAATATAATTTAAATATATTTCTTTAATTTTATTTAAAACTTTGTACTAATTTAATCTCTCATGTTTAAAAATTAATGACATTTAATTATTTTAACTAAATTTTGTTAAGTTTATTTGATATTTTAAATGTATTTTCCAAATATTATTAAAGTATAAATATGTCAAAAAATATAAACAATTCAAATACTATTATAAAATGTATTTGAAACATTAAATAAATTTACAAAATTTAATTATAATGATTAACTTTAAGTATTTCTAAAATTGAAAAACTAAATTAAGATAGATTCCAAAAAGAAAAATTAATTTCAATTCTTACTAGTTAATGAATGAAAACATATTTAATTTTAAAAATAATAAATTATAATTTATTACTATCATAAAAATATAATTTGTAAATTATATATTTTATTAATAAGTATTAATGAAGTAATTTTAAGTATTGAAATACGGATACAGACCAATTCGTACCACAAATTGTATGGTGTACATAGCCTATAATTCAACGGAGCCCGAGTAACATGTGACTCTACTATCATATAATGCAAAATTTATATGAACAAATTAGTATATTCAATTTTATATGCATTGTTAACAACATAACTTTTTATAAAAAATTTCTGAGAAAATATGATGTTTACATAAATAACTAATTAAAAATTATATTAAATATGATCTGTAACACCTCATTTAATTAAGTACGAGAAATTAAAGGAATGGTACGGGAAAGATAACCTAAAAGCGCGGTCTGGGAGTTTTAAACTCCACTCTATACAACCCATGGCATACCACGATGCCCAAAAGAAACTAGATGAAAAATTTACCAAAGTACATAAATCCAATGACGGACAGATACATGGGTCACAACCCTAAATAACTCATACGGAAACATAAACTGGTCCATGCGGACTAGGCAGCGGAATCTCCATCCCCCTGTTGCCTACGGGTGTTCCTCGCATATGCTCACACCAACAAGTTGATGATCATCGCAAAAGAGAGTACCACACAGATCACACAACAAAGAAAGTAGGGTAAGCTAGAGCACAAAATCATTTCATCAATAGAGTCAGATACATATACACAGTCCATCATACATACATCACACCAGCATGTTACGACCTTCCAAACAATATACTACGACTCGACTCGACTCATCTGGATACGTATAACTTGGTCGGATTCAGCGGACACTTGCACTTGTGGTGGATACCTCTACTCACCCCCGAGCTGCTCACCCCCGAGCTATATGTTACAAGTGTTATAATGAATCAATATTCCCTCACCACAAGGTTAGCCCTTAATGAATTTCGGGTCTCCTGCTACTCTTACCACAGGAGTCAGTCCGCTCTAAGTGAGACTAACTGACCCCTTAGAGTGTCAAGATGCGACCTTACCTTGAATCCTTACCTAGTTATACAGATGGGGCACCACCATGGACACCCACTACCAGGGGCCATGGGATAACGATCCGACCACTGAAGCGCGACCCCGAAAGTCTCACCTAGAGACCCCAAGGAATTATGCACTGAGACATACAAAACATAATCACGCAGCCATAATAATATTCATCATGCATGCATACGTTAATTGTGCCAACCTTTAAAGCCAACGCCTTTCATGTTCCAGACCCAACTCATTTCATCTCATTATGAACCATCCATGTACCAAGGATTCCCAAGTCATATCGTTATCATGCCTCTTTCATACCAACCATTTCATTACAATCTCAAGCGAAACTCATGTCAACCCATTATTCACAATTCATGACTTGCATCACTCAATCATACTCATTCATATCAAACCTTTAGCACAATACTCAAAACCAAGCAAGCATCATCCATACAAAGCCAAGAAAACAATCTCACATTGCACTGCCTCGCCCAGCACCTCGCTCAGGCTGGGTGGTTTCGCTCAGGCGAGACATGCTCGCTCAGGCGAGTCCCCTTCACCTAGGCGAGGGCTCGAGAAGGCATTAGGAAAACCACGTGGGATCTCGCTTAGGCGAGACCCCTCTCGCTTGGGCTAGATACTCGCTCACTCAAAATTCATGAGCGGGTCACCTAGGCGACCACTTGCGTAATAGGGTTTGGGCGAGTCCCTGTTCATCTCGCCTAGGCGAGATTGACCCGCTTAGGCGAGATTCACAGGTCTCGCCACTGTTTCCTGCAACAGATCCGCACTCCAGTCTAAACAACATACCCATACAACAGTTTCAAGTGTTCAGAACCAAAATAGCTACACACCAACCACACAAACTCGAAATAACGGTTAAACAACGAAGGAAACGGAACATATGAGTAATGTTTTAGCTTCCCTACCTGGAAATAAGCTAGCAAAAAGACCCGACACGATCTTGACCCTAAACAGCGAAACGCAGTCCTCGAGAGACGACTCCAAGAGCTGGAAACCATAACAAACAACGGAAACATTAGTTACTTATAGTAACAGTGGTGGAAAACAGACACAGACAAAGGAAGCACTTACGTAGGAAGGGAAACTGGTTCGAACTTGCGTGCTTACGATGGTACTCAAACCCTAGCAGAGGTAGAAGACGGCTGCAGCTTTAATGCAAGGACAACAGTTTTTTCTGAAAATGTGAGAAATGTTAGGTTTAGGGCAGACCTAGTGACCTTATCTGTTGGGTCGGCCTTAGGCCCACTTACAAGGGCAGCCCACTAACTTTAGGGCAGAAAAAGGATAAAAGATTTTTAATGAGCCTTACATGATCTTTGAAGTAAGTATAAAATTTAAATATTTTATCGTATATGTTTTAACCATATAAATTTTACACCCTGATTGCATTAGTTAATGACAACCTTCATTAAAAGAAAAGAATAACTAAAATGTTTTAATTGATTAAAAAAAATTCTTTACAAGAATTTGTAAAAACACTTTGCTAAAAAGATATTATAACGGGAAAAAAATTCAATGCATTTATTAATATCAATAATATCATAATTTTAAAATAATATGTTGTTGGATGCAACAAAATTGAAAACTCAATAATACATAAGAAATATATATTGCTTAAATCTCCACTGAGTTAATTCAAATAATTTGAAATGAATTTTTCACCCAAATTTTTAAATATTCAATTATAAAAAACACTTATGTAACTAGAATAAGATAAAATAATCACTTTTTAAAGTAATCAACCTATATAAGTTGATCATGTGATTCTTGAACAGTATTTCAAAATAATACGGATTCTGTAAAGATATTCCTTGGAAAACTTTCTTATTTACAATAATGCTCTCTAAATTCAAAAGGTATGAAAATTGTGTTTATGAAAGATCATATTCGTGTCGTATTCATATCCATTATACGGGTATTTACATAATATTTTAATATTCACGATACTTGCGATGTTGGTATTTACAAAAAATAAAAATAAATATTTAACAATATATTTTAATCATAAATTCAAATAAAATACAATAAATAATATTCATAAATCTCAAACAAAGTTCAAATAACCCATTAAAATAATGTTGAATGACAGTTTACACAATTTTTTTTAAAACTAACTGATAAAAAAATAACTCATTCCAAATCAATATGTTAATATTTTAATCATTTTTTTTAATTTTTTTAATTTAAATTAGAGTATAGCGAGTACGGATATCCAGGGGTATGGATACTATGAAACTTGTACCTGCCCCATTAACATGCATGTATAAAAAATATCCGTACCTGTTATCCGTGAGTATCCATTTATAATATCCATTTCTTACTCGCTGTGAGTTTTATCCAGAAATATTCACGGATACGAATTTTGTTAACATTCCTATTCTTGAGACCAGAAAGATATATGTAGAACAAAGAAAGAAATAACGAACGTATAGTAAAACATAAAAGTATAAACAATAACTAATTAATTTTCAATTTATTTTTTCCTATATCTAAAATTATCTATATGGTAATACACTGTAAAAAAAACATTTCCTTTGTTTGCATGCACCAACCATTTTCTTTGGTACTTGTAATTATTCTGTGATATTCATCTATCACCATGTTAGATAAATTCATGTCATATCCAACAACTTAATGTAAATACCTTCTTATCAAATCTAGATGTAACAATCAATTTTTCGAAGTAAAAGATTTTCATAAAACTTATTAAAAACATAACTCAGTTTTTACATGACTTATATATTTTATTTTAAAACTTTCCAAATTGAAAAATATATTATTCTCAAATATAGAAATAATCTTGAAAACAAGTTAAGATAATTCTTTGGAATCAACTTCATTCTCTATTTTTAAAAAATTAATTAAATAGTATCTGTGTCTTATCACATCTTTTCAAAAGTTATCTGGTGAAAGAATACGTTAATTATGTAGGTCAACATAGATTATAATGCATTGGAAGAGGACAAAATACATATTGAGTGGCCAATATTGTCTTGGCGCAAGCTAATAATAGTCATTCTAACAACCACTGCTTTGGATTGGTCAATAGAGTCAATATTTTTTTGTCTGATTTTGCAGCCTGTTAATTCTTCAAGAATTTCAACTGACTTAGGAATACTTTTTATTGTTATTTACTGGACTTAAATATATTATTCATCTCAAATTCCGTCTATTTTATTCGATTTATTTTTTTTAAATGCTAAAAAAAATCAAATTAAATAAGATAGATGAAATTTAAAATCAATATACATTTAAACCAATTTACTATAATATATTTCATTACTTTTGATATTCTTTCTTGATATTTATATAATTATAATTTATCTTTTATTATTTGTGGTAAAGAAAAATTAAATATCATTTTTACATTTAATATATATTTGATAACATCATATTAATTACAAAAAAATACTTATTATTTCCAAAAAATTATCATGAAATTTTTTTCGTAAATAATTTTTTTTTATCTACGAAAGATTTTTATAAGATTTTAGAAAATTCTTTTAATTAAGATACATATTTTATAATAGATATCCGATTATTTTATTAAAAAGTTTTATTATAAAATAGAAATAAGTTAAATGAAATTCACCTTATAAAATTTACTATTTTTGTAAAAGAAAATGATAGAATTGTGGAGTGAAATGCTTGTGTAGGGACAAAAATCAATAAGGGTTGAATAGATTTAATTAATAAAAATTAATATTTTAAAAATTTTCCCAAAATTTACCATTTCAATTAAAGATTATTTTCTTTAATGTAACAGTAGATTAATAAAGAGAGTAGTGAAAGAGAAGAATAACATGAATTATTAATACTGATTTGGATCAAAAGACTCTACGTCATCCAGTTGTTAATCTATTAAATTGGGAGATTAACTTAATGACTAAAATAAACCACATTCCAATCACAGATAAGATTAAAGGGTTTAGAATACACCTGCCTTGAAGACGCAATATATGAAGAACACTTTTGATACGATCCTATGTAGAAAAGAGTACGATCATTTTTGAATTTGAATCCTCAAGAGGCACGACATGAATAAGTCAGAGAAGAACACAAAATAAGACAGAGATGGAGGACGCCACAATCTAGGAGATTGATAAGTCAAGTGAAGATTCACCACAAAGATGTTAATCTTTGATAAGAACCAAAGGTCCTAAGCCAAGAACAAAGAGAATTCTCTCTTTACTGAAATAAAATTCAATATATGACTAAAAGTGTCTACATTAATTTTTGGTACCTCTATATATAGACACATAAGTTTAAGAAAACCTGAGAAACCTACAAGAAGACTCAAGCCCAAAACATAAAACATAAACTAATTTCTAAAAGAAAATCCAAAGTCTAAAAATATAAACTAATTTCCTAATAATTATCCTTCAAAAGTGTTCCAAGCCATGATCTTAATATCCTTTGAATCTCCACTTGCAGTTGCTTGTAGCATAAAGAGTCTTGAATAAATTTGATTTTCCAATCTCTTGCTCCTTGCCTTTGTCATAGGTCCTTTGAATTGTAAAGGTTCATCTTCAAGTTCTTTTTGTTTGGTATCTAGGGATAATCCTCTATCAACTTCCTTTGAGTCGCACAAAGAATGAATAACTTCCCTAGCAACAACAACACTCGATCCTCAAGAAATCACTTGGTGAAATTTATTGCACTACCCATACTAGGTTTTTCAAAGCCCATTTTTAAAACACTCAGTTTCTTTGCAAGCACAACACTAAACTTCTTATACTCAAAAATGTTATTTTTAAAATGATTTTAGTGCTCTATAAATATATTTTCGAAAACTAGGTTAAGAAGCTGAAAAGACAAGTTACAATTGTTAGAGATAATCAATTATCACTTACGATAATCGATTATTCTAAAGCATTTTCTGAAAACATTTTTTCGTGCTGATAATCGATTATTCTCTAGGATAATCGATTATTTTAGAGTTATTTATGAAAAATACTTATGATAATCGATTATCGTAAGTGAAATTTATCACAATATGTTTAGTGAAAAACATAGAAACCTTCCCAGAGTGGTCAAAGGCAAGCTGCTGATTTTCTAAGATAACTTCTACATACTAAATATTAATAAATAATAACTTATTACAATAGGCTTTAAACAAATAAAAAATAGATTAATCTTTCCAATTATTTGCTTGAAGTTCCTTGTAGTTGTCATCACCAAAATCTTGCAACACGAGTCTTTTTATTTTGCCAACAATTTTCCTTTTTTTTTTGGTGATGATCAAAATTTGCGTTTAAAATATATGTAATAACCTGCAATTACAATATTTCACTTAGGACACATTAACTAATTACTGCTTTAATTGCTTTAAATTGTTCTCCCCTTCTTGATAATTAGAAAAAAATAGCATATGAGAGAACTTCTCCTAAATTAGAGAATCTTAGAAAAAATAAGAACACAAGAGAAATAGGCTCCCTATAAATCTTATAATTCATATAATAAAAGAGCAATACAATAGAAACAAACAATTTAAACAATAATACAATAAGCTTCCCCTAAAAGTCTTCACTCATATTATCTTTATTATTATTACCAAATTGTTCATCAAATCTATCTTCTAGGTTGGAACCTCTAGTATCTAGACCTCTAAGAAAATCAACCACTTCTTCATGACGGGTGCCTGAAAAAAGAAATTGTTTTTCTATCATATTTTTTTCATAACTTTTTATTGATGAAAATACTTATTTCACTATATTGCAACGCTTTTTACTTGTTCATGTGATAAAAACGTACATCATACTAGAAAGATAGTTTGACCAGAGTTGACATACTTGTGTCGAATAAAGTTGTTAACATTTTAAGATTTTCTCAAATTTCAAGAAATATTTGAATAGTGTTTTGAACTTTGAGGTGAATCCTTAATAACAAATGATGAAAACATTATTCATGTATGTCAACTTAAATTTTTAATTTGTACTTATCATCTAATTAATCTTCGATTCTTATTAGACGAAGTGTAACTTGACATAGTATATTCTATCGTTTGTTTAACAAAATAAATGTACTTATAATATGATTTAACATCTCTGAGGCACAACTGCTTTATGTTTTCGGACCCTAAGCTTATTGTGTTTAAGAATTCAATCAAAACATTATATATTTTCTCTAACAACAATTCCATCCAATAAGTGAAAATCATGTGGATCTACCAACTTGTACCCCATGTGTCGTGGAAGATCACTGACAACCAAGGATGACTCGACATCAAAATCACTCACTAAGTCTAGGTGAAGTGAAGCTCAACATCCATTTCCTTAGACAATGACCATCCACTTTAGAACCCATTGAACACAAAGCAGAAGACAAGATTCACCTAATACTTACGATGATCTTGACAACTAAACTGCTCTCGAACTAAAAAATCAAGCCTCGAGCCAATATATCTTTTCTAAACCGAGATGATATCGGCCAACAATTAGATAATTAAGCACTAACACGTATAGTAAGAAATATTTAGTCATAATCTGGGTCCATTTATACAAAAACTTATGAAAGTGTTATGAATAAGATAAGGTTTTAAAGTGTAATATATTCATTTATTACACATTTATTGTTATACGCAAATTTTGACTACCTTAACCGAGACCACATATATACCCTAACCAAGATTTAAAAAATATATTTAAAACAACAGAAAAGAAAGAAAAATATATTTAGAAAAAACAAAAGGAAACAACTCGCAAAACATAAACTTGGAAAGAATAAGTTAATTACTTACATTTTTAATTTCTTTTATCCTCTTTAGACCATTTTTAATTTAAAATTATCTATATGGTAATACACTGTAAAAAAGATTATTCCTCTGTTTGCACCCACCCACCAAATTTCTTTTCTTTGGTACTTATGTAATTATTCTGTGATGTTGATTTATCATAACGTTCGATAAATACACGTCTCATTCTACAAACCCTTGGCATAATTAATGTAAATATCTTATCACATTTAGATCTAATTAAGGGTGAGATTTTCGAAACAAAACTTTTTCATAAACTTACTAAAAATAATTTATGTATTTTTTACATAACATTTTATTTTAAAATATTTCAATTTGAAAAATATATTATTTAGAAATAGTTCCGAAAACAGCAGAAGATGATGTTTTTGGTATCAGTTAATCTAATTTTTTATTTTAATCACATTAAATAATATGAAATAATTGTGTCGTATGATATTTTAAAAAATTATCTGGGCGAAAGAATTTATAGTACTTGAATGTATGGTCGATAGAGACTCTAATGGAGGAGGAGAGGATACGATACATATTGAGTGGCCAATATCGTCAGGAAGGATCCACGGGTAACTTCATATGGTCATCCTTCAGTCTTAACAACCATAGTTTTGGATTGGTTGGACTCCTTCTAGAGTCAATATTTTTATCCTACTTTTGCTGCTTATTAAATTCTTCAACAATTTCAATTAAGTTAGGAATACTTTTTATGGTTATTTAATAAAATATATTTAGAAAAATTGAATGCGAGATTATATACTTCAAAATTAATTTCTTTACCTAATTAATTAAATATGATCAAAATCTTAATTAAATAATTGAGTTTTATAATCATATTACTAAGAGGATTTTTTTTTGTTTATCTCGAAAACTAAAATTAACTTAGGTAGTTTCATCATGTCATCATCATTTGAAAGATATCTTCTTTGGTTAAAAGGGTAAGCGTTTTGTCAAGCATCAATTAATTTATTAAATCTATTTTGAAATATTCAACGAACTAGATTCAAAACGATTATAAACCTATTGGTTGTTCTTATCAATGAATTAAACATTAATTACATCAATGAGAAAATATTATGTTTTGGCGTAATGATAAGGTGAAGTTTGTTGGAATAATGCACAAATTAGGTAACAAGTTGAATTAAAGGTTTTTTTTTTTTATTCTCTACTCTTATTTTATTTTTAGAATTGTTATGGTGGAGGAAAAAATAAATTTATACATAACAAAAGTTAAACTATATTTCGAAACTATTTAAATTTAATAAACAAGACGAAATAAAACCCATTAGATGACATTTGACCAAGTGGTTTTGATGATAACAAAATATATATTATTTGACGTTACATATAGTATTTAAATATACTCATTAGACAATACCATTGAAATAAATAAGACAATCTTTCATAATCAAGAGGGAATGAATTGGTTTTACAATCTTTACCCAATTTTAACAATTTCGAAACATTTTCAAAGGAATGAATTGTTAAAGCAATTTAAACAAGGTTATTGGATGCTTAATGCTTAGATTGTTTATACCATAACAAAAATGGAGAGGATGAGGGATATAACACACACAAAGAATTTATATTACTTTGATTCCTTGGAAATCTACATTCAATTTCCTCTAGCAAACAACAGTTAGAGAGTCTTTTCTATATATCTCAAAGATTTACCAGATTTACAAAGACACTTAGCAAATCTTAACTCTAAGACAAGAAAAAACATACAAGAAAGGTTATACCACATACTTGCTTCAAAAACACAATCACATTTATAGTGAATTGCAACATATAATAATATACAAAATTACAACTCAATAATCAAATTGAATACACCTTTGTTCAATTCTAATATTCCTTTAGCTTGCTAAGCCAAGACCCATGTTGTTGAAATCAATCTTGATGAATCTTGATGAACTTCAAATGAATATACCAAAATGCTCCAAGAATGCTTCAAGAAAGCCTTCTCTCAATCTTCTTTCGAAGAATCAAAAATCAATTGCTCGAAAAAAAAAACTATATCACATAATGCTAGTTTTCAGGTTTAAAGGGTTGTGTTGATAAAATTAATCGATTAGATTAATTTCCTAATTGATTATGTTTTTAATCAATTAGATTAATGACCTAATTGATTAATAGTTTGGTTTTTCAACTAACTATCAAATTTTTTGCGCCATATGATTCATAATCGAATATGTTCAGGTTAAGGTGATATAGTATGTGTTCTACTAAGGCCCAATTCTTATCTACCTTGATTTCTATTCTAATCATAAAAGGGTGGCATGGTTCATTTTCCTATTTCAAGGGCATCATCAAAAATCCAATTCAGCCATACACAAAAACATACAAATAACACTTATATTCCAATGCTCTATGTAAGACCCGTAGGATTTAATTAATTAAATAAATAAATAATTAATAAATGCGGGTGGGGAAATAATTATGACATTAAATTATGGTTAGTATGATGTGGTTGAGAGTACTTTGATTGTGTGAGAGGACTTGGGTTTGAGTCCTATGTATGCTAACTTTTGGTGTTATTGTTTTATTATTTAAATCTATGTAATCATGTTCTGGTGTAATATGATAATTGAATTATGATTGTTAGTATGAAATATGAATTGGCATGATGGTTTGATAGTGAGTTAACAATTGCATGGTTATGGGTTCAAGCCTTGGATAACTTACATTAAACTTTATATTTTTGGTATTTTTGGCTTTAGCTTGAATATGGAAAGGTTGAAAGAAAACCCTAAGTGAGTGGGCAACCAAAGGAGGCTGGAAAGGCAGCCGTAGAGGAGTTTAATGGGACATTACATCCTATTCAATGCCATTTTCGTTTTGGGATTTGTCACCTAGTTTTAGGTACCTTTTAAAAGGCTAAATTAGGTTAATAACTAAGGTTTGGCAAGCTGGAAAATATACCCAGAGGGAGAGCACGAAAATCTGAGAGTTTATGAGGCTTGAGGGAGAGTTGAGGTGCTGAATTGTGAGGAATCAAGGAAGGTGGGTGAGCATAGGAGAACTTCCCAAATTGTCAAAGTTTAAGCTAAGGGATCCAGGTTAGGGGAGCTGGACTCCGTAATCTTATGCTTATTATTAAATAATGTGTGATGTGGTATATTGGATTGTCTGTGCATTGTTAATTCTGTGAAATTCTACGTTTCTGGAATTTGCCAGAAACCGCCTGGCGGGTGACGAACCACCGCCAGGCGACTCATGCAAATTCATGTATTCTGGGTTCCTGGAAGAGGAACCGCTTGGCGGCATACTCCCGGCCGCCAGGCGACCCAAGGCGTCTTAGCCACTTTTTGGGTTTGCTGATGAAGCGCCTGGCAGGACTTGTTGATCCGCCAGGCGGCACGGGGCAATCTGGCTCGTTTTTAGGTCTTCTGGGTTTCTGGGTGAAATCTGATCGGGGCAAAAGTCCGTGGTGATTCTATGGAGTGGTAATGTTGACCAACAGTGGGTATAACCACCTAATCAAAGGCTTAAATGAATGGAACAATGTATATGAGTTAGGGTTGAATGTGTGTTATCTGAAATTACAATTTGGAATGTGTTACTGTGAATTGGACATAGGAATAGGTGATCAATAAAGTATATATTGAATTGTTATGATTGTACTTGGATTAGATTTGCATGTAATGGGAATTCACGAATATGGAAAAAAAAATGGTCGGGCATTGGGTGCGAGAAAATCTGGGAAAAAGTCTAAAAGATAAGCACCGCCTGGCGGCACGGGGGCTGGCCGTCAGGCGCCAGCGCAGTGACAGTGCTGTTGCATGTTGAATTTGTCGTGCGCTGAGGTTGAATTCTGTCTCCATTGGGTTAGGATCAGTAGATGGAATGTTGTGATATTTGGGAAGGTTTGATGATGGAGTTGTGTATGAACCATAAGGGTGAGAATTACCTTAGGAGGTAGTGATATCAGACAGTAGAGGTCTCCCTATATTATGGCATAGTAGAGACTCTGAGTACTGAGTAAGTTGGGTGTAAGGGGGTTTAGAGAATTAACCAAATATTGCGAATGAGAGATCAAATAGTGTATTAGGCTTGGCAACCTCTTATTGGTAAAGGATATAAGAGTACTAATAGGTTACGAAGGAATAAGATTAATGTTATGATTGAGTGGGTTCTGTTATCTAGTTAGGGAGTGGAGGATTTGACCTCACCATTATTAGTAACAATTTAAGTTAGATGATACTGGGGATCGGGCATATGGAAATGAGGTAAGAAACTGTACTAGATATGAGCAGAAAAACCAGTACGCGTTGTACTGTCATGGCGCCTGGCGGTGGGACATGAACCGCCAAGCGGTAGCGGGATCACAGTGGAGTCTTAAGGTTTGGTGTGCCTGGCGGCGGGGGCAGTCCCACCAGGCGGTCGCTATTGCGGGAGAAATTTAAAGGCGTTGTGTGCCTGGCGGTACACGACACCCGCCAGGCGGTCTGGGAGCTGGCAGCACCTGGCGGCACGTGTCCCCCACCAGGCGATTTGTACTGCTGCAGCTGGGAATTGTGGTTTTGTACGTGTGATCTACAACGCGACTAGTGGTGCTTTAAAGGTGGGATTGCTGGTGTTCCTTGAGTTGTGGCTCGGAACGTATCCCTTGAGTTGTGGCTTGGGATAGGGGATAAGCACGTGGTATTCCTTGAGTTGTGGCTCGGAATAACATCTCTTGAGTTGTGGCTCAGGATGGTGGATGAACACGAGGAACCCTTGAGTTGTGGCTCGGGTTGGCGAGTGTTTCCGGTGTGAGTGTGCTGGTTGTGGCCAGTATGGATGGGTCCAGTTAGATTGCCCTCCTCAGTTGTTGGCTGACGAGTTTGGTAGTCTTGGGATGATACGGACTATGTTCGTATATGGGAACTCTACCTGGCGTTACGGTGTATGATCCATAGCATGTTTTCCCGCACGTGCTCTATCGGTTGTGGCCGATAGGTATGGCAGCAAGTCACCTTGGAGTAATTCATTAGACAATGTAGAACATGAATAATCTGATTGGGGGTCAGATGGTAGGAATTAAAGAATGGAACTATGTGAGAGATCCAAGTTATGTATAGTTATATATGCTTATATATATATATATATATATATATAT
>Ga0214542_1008574_pt1 | contig 16711 bp, 8 predicted proteins | sample CNSS1metaG_FD_160096 | JGI IMG/M metagenome (GOLD analysis project Ga0214542, IMG submission 160096) | Root nodule microbial communities from cowpea collected in UCLA plant growth center, Los Angeles, California, USA - CNSS1 | ecosystem: Host-associated > Plants > Roots > Nodule | place: USA... | reverse complement strand
AATTGGTAGTGATTTTTTATTTGTTTGTTTTTCAAGAATCAATCGGAGAAAGGGGACTTGTTGATCTAAGCACTAATTATGGTTAAATATTTATTTTTTAAAATATTTTTGTAAATACCCGCGGATACCTGTGGATACTCACGGATATGAAAAAAATATACGGGTACCTGCATAACGGATACCCGACGGATATGGGTACGGGTACGGGGCAAATATTTATCCAGCGGGTAGGATACGGGAGAGCTACTACTCGTACCCTACCCGCCCTGTTGACATCCCTATCCATAATATCATCATACATTCTTTCTTAAAGAAAATTTGATCTCAAATTTTAACTATTTATTACCTACAAAGAAACATACAAGCATAAGTTATAAAAAGAACTCAAATCTAAAATAATTCAAAAAAAAATCTATCTAAATTAAGAGTTGGACTTGTAAGAGTATCTTATTATTAATGTGTTTGGAGATCTTCCTTCATAATCAAAGACGTATCAAACAATTCCAAAAAAAGGTTTCTATTTACAAAGATACAAAGAAGAGAATCTTAACAAACAGCAAAAGTAAAAGAGTGTCTCTGAACGCTATACAAGTTTTATTAAATGAAAAACAAAAAGGCATTATTGTAGGAGTACTTGTTAAAACATTTGGAGCCTTTAGGAACTTGTTTTAACCATTGAAATTAACTTTCTTATATGCTTGTGTTCCTTTCTGTGATCATACATTTTGTTGTTCACCTTTATTCTTCAAATAATTGCATTAACGTATTCTAGCAAAGTCAAGCCCATATCTCCACTAAAAGTCAGAAAAACAATAATTAGCACAAGTAATAGAAAAATAAGATGAATGTCCTTAAGTTATGCACTATCACTCAAATTCCTCTTTAGTTCTTAAGAAGAACTTTCAATCAAAATATAAAAAAATTTACATTCAAAATAAAAGATGTAGTAAATGCAAGTCCAACTTAGGAAAACAAGAAAATTAAAACTCCAAATTAAAACAAAAAGAAAATTAAAGAGAAGTCAGGAAGCACAAAAATCAAGGAATAGGCTAAACCAAAAGAATAAAAAATATAACAACTCTAAAAATATGGCAAAGAAACAAACACTAAGAAAATATTAATCTAAACTATGTATTTAAAATTCCCACTTGAAATATAAAAAAAAGTAAGTTTAAAAATTAGAAAAATTCAATCTCTAACAAACAAAAATGTTCCTAACAATTCAACTCAATACTATGTCTCCATATAAGAATTAGAGAAAATAAAAAACTCACAAGAAAATTACAAACAAAAGAGACTCAAATCAAAGTTTAAAAAAAAGTAGGTTGTTTACTAGCATAGTGCAATTTTATTTGGATATTACAAAAATAGTGTAGGTTCTGAAAAAAATTTCATCCTAACAAGTCATGAAAAGTTGGAACGACTTTATTATAAAGAAGTCATGTTATTCAAATACGATTTCACTTAAATTGGATTGAAATCGTGCCAAAACAACAAGACTTTCTTGTAGAAGATAGAGTTGTCAGACGACTTAAATTAAAATTTGATTACCTATTTAAGCAAAGTTGTGTCATTATGGGAGACTTCAATGATGGTTATGAAATGAAGAAGTTGTGTCATTATAGTGAGACTTCATTAATGCTTATGAAATGAAGAAGTCGTATCATTATGGAGAGACAAAAGTGATGGTTACGAAATGATGATGTGCCATTATGGTGAGACTTTGGTGATGTTTATCAAATGAAGAAGTCATGTCGTTATAGAGAGAGTTCATTCATTTTCCCATTATGATTTGATTTAGAAATTAAATTCTATTTTGGAATCCCTTATTATAAAATAGATTGGATTTAAATTGATTAGAAATTCAGTACTATGTTTGGACATGTTTGGACTTCATTGAAATTGATTTCATTACGTTTTATTATTGGCCACTTAATATGAAAAAAAAAATGTTTGAAGGAGTATTCAATAGTGTCATGAAATCACATTTTAAAACTCCCACGTCAAAGAAACTTAACATTTATTTGCTTAACCTTTCCTTCTCTGATTCGATTTTGCACGCATAGGAAACTAACAAAGATACTATCCGATTTTGTAGACAAAAATAAATCCTTTTTTGAATGTTAATATTTTGTAGCAAAATCTTATTGCTAGATGTAAAAAGCATTAAAAATCCATCAGTTATCAAATCTACATGGTACTTTTTATGTATATCTCAATATATTTTCACTTGTTCCTTCAGCTATTTACATGGGATATAGTGAACAAGAACCTGTCGCTAAAACATGGGAAGCAGTCCAAATTCCCAATTCCTACATCATTGATTGTGGTGCCTCTGCTGGTCACTTCAACCATATATACATATCCTCTTGAATTAGTCAAGACTCAATTAACCATCCATGTATATGCATCAAAAGGATTAAAAAATGTTTGTTTTCTTTTCCATATAAGAGTCTCAGCATCCTATCAAAAAATGAAAGGAAAAAGTTAAACTTGATTAGTGTTTTGCAAAGAGATGTTTATGATGATCTGATTCATGTGTTCTTGAAAATAATTCGAGAAGAGGGTCCTGCAAAACTTTACAATATGCTTGCCTCTGGTCTTATAGGAGTTGTTCCTTTCATATATATCACTGAAGTCTCCCCATAGTGGAATGACTTCTTAATTTCATAGCACCACTGAAGTCTCTCCACAACGACACAACTTCTTCATTTCATAACCATCACTAAAGTCTCTCCATAATGATACGACTTCTTCCTTTTGTAACCATCACTGACATTTTCCCGTATAATGGCACAACTTTGCTTAAACACTTAATTAAGTTTTAATCAAATTCGTCTGATCATTTGATGACTTCATCTTATACATGAAAGTCTCCTTGTTTTGACATGACTTCAACTCATTTTAAGTGAAGTCATGTTTGCCTAACACAGAGTTGTTTATAATGAAGTCGTCTCAACTTTTCGCGACTTGCCTAGTATAAAACTATTTTCAGAATCTACATCAATTTTGTAATATCCAAAACAAGTGTATCGGTACGTAGTAGTATCAACAAGTGTCGTATCCACAAGGATTTAGCAAGTATATTGGTATTTTTTGATTTTTGAGTTTTTGGTTGATAAAGAGTGTAAGTAAAAAAATAGTAGTTATTAGATAGATTGAGTGGAGTAGGGGCTATGAATTGATTTCATCTCATCTTCTTCTACTACACCACTACCATCTTGTTTACTTGCTTTGCAAAACATTCAATGTCCTAGGAGTACTCTTTCTATGTAGATCTAGGATCATGTTTGATACACTAAAACCTAAGGACTCCAAACCCTAGTATGATCTCTCAAGTCGTAGCAGAATGAGTCCTTGCTTTAATGTGCAAGACTTTCTCCTCTAGCATCCATTATGGTATGCCATGAAGCATCCAGTACATGTATGATGATTTGATTGGACCACAGTTTGAGATCGTTTCCTCAACACAAAATCCAAACCAGTTAAACAGATGAGTGATTAAGTCATCATTAAGCATAAATCAAACCACAAACAATAGAATGAAAGCAAAGCTAAATACCCAAGAAGTAGAAGTGAATAGAATCAGAATTGATTATATCAAACTTGGACATTAGAGAGCTCAGCTACTCATAGAATATTACAATGCAATTTCAACAGCATCTACACATAAGATCTACACTAAGAGCACCTCCCTCGTGCCTTACACACCCTATTTTGTCCTAATACTACATTGTGGAGCCTCCACTCAATGCTTGAAATGAAGACCCAAGATCTTTATTTATAGGAATTTTTGGGCAGTGCTTAGCCCGACTTTTGGCACTTAGCCACGCGTCGCCTTAAGTGCTTGAGCACATTCTTTTGTGGCTTAGCTATGCACCGCCTTAAGTGTTGAGCACATTTTCTTATGGCTCAGCCATGCACCACCTTAAGTGTTGAGCACCATTTTGTTGTAGCTCAACTCCAAAAGTCATATTCTGGATTCTTCCTTGACCGCCTTACTAGAGCTCAGCCGTGAATTTGGGGCTCAACTGCATCATTTTTAATTTTTTGAGGAATTGTTGCAAGATCATAAAAATTCATCAATTTCTTTTTTGTTTCTTCTTTTTAGCACCTCATTCTATAATTATAAGCTAAAATAGGTTGTTTACTTACAAAATATGGTCAATTAAAGCATGATAAGTGTCATGTTTATATGGAAACTTTACGCATTCTAGACACTTATCACAACACCCCACTTTAGCTCTTTGTTTGTCCCCAAACAAAGCAAAGCAGAATCATTTTGTACAGAATGGGGAAAAATAATTTTTGGGTTAGTTGGCCCAAGAACTGATATCAAATCTCAAGGCATTGCTCATAGTTCTAAATGGTGTCCATTTAAACTATCAAAATACAAGTGCAAAAATCATTACATAGTTTTGAACACAATTTCTCTCATAAAAATTCTCATTCAAGTCCAAGAGATTTTCCTCCCCAATTGAGTGTTTCACTATCAAAATACAAGCTTCTACTTAGTTTTGTGTTTTTGTTTCCAATCACTATGTACACACAATTAGCATGGATCACTAAGTTCTTTGAAGGGTTATAATGTGACTAGGCTATCAAGAAATTATGGTTTTTCAGGATAAACAAAACCTAGTGATAAAGGAATTTTAACAGTATGCACATGACATGAGTTTCTTTCTTTCTTTTCTAACCTTGTTTGGCATTTTTCATTTCTCCCTTCAAGGTGTATCTTTTTCACTCAACCATTTGGGCTGCATTAATCTGTTTTCAAACTCTTCTTGATAACACTTGGACTTTTCTTTCTTTTTTGTTCCATTGCAACTCCCAATTTGCTTTTTTATAACACACACATACTATTCTATCTCCCTCATCAGTAAGGAAGGTAGGATTTTCACAATTTCAGGCTTAGGGTGAGTGTATGCAAAGATAAGGTTCAAAAAACACAATTCAGTTTATGTTGGGTTAGCTGTTTTGGCTCTAGGCTAAAAATATTCAACAAAGAACATGCCTTGATCCTTTCCTTGCTTCTTATGCTTAATAGAAATAAAAACTTAACACAAAACAAGTGAAATTACTCAAAAAAGATGCCTCACTCATCTCACCTTTGGTGTTTGGCTCTCTCCTCTTACTAGGTGGGTTCTCTCTTTGTGTCAAACTGTGAACTCAATTTTCAATGCATCTTGAAACTTCAAGCACTGGGACTTACCATTTTTCCTGATTTTGTAACTCCTTGAGTCTTTTGAAGATCAAAAAGGTTTTTCTCCCAGTTCTTGTTTCAACCAAAAGTCAAGAAGAATTTTATGTCAATTTCTCAAAAGATATTAACTGCCCAAAATGTTTACTTTTATACTTATACGATAAATAAAAGCAAAACATAAAAAATAAAATAAAACTAAAATTAAAGACATAAATTTAAATGTGCAAGAATTAAAAAGAACTTGATTAGCCAACTTCAGTATTGGAAATTTGGCATTTTCGTTCAAATCCTTGACTTGTTTAGCCAACTTCAGTACTGACTAGTTGATTAGTCAAGGATTCAAAGCCCTTTATTCTAGTTCCCTTTGTTGCACGCAACGTTCATTGAATGTTTCAAGCTAAGATTAGGGATCATCATGATCTTTTCTTGAAATAGATGTGAAGAATAAGGTTAAGAAATGCAAGTTTAGTTTCTACTCCTTTTGTAGTAGGCGGAATGACATATCTTGAAACATTTTTAGGTTTCAGGTGCATTGCACAATCTCGTTAAAGCACAGGGTCCACCTCAAAAGCCTCAAATGATGATTCTTCCATGTCCTTTATCTGTTTGATCAGTCATCTCACTTGTTCAATAAGAGCTTTCTTTTAATCTTTCTCAGCCTTGTTCTTACTTTTGCTTTTAATTTGTTCAAAGATCATATTATCTGCAGAGTAAAACAAAATAAAAGAAATTCTTTCTTTTTTAAGTTTGAAACGTTTCAAATAAGTGGGGATCAGAATTCACAACCCCTGAATATTTTTCGCTCAGCACCAAAATTGGCGCTCAACGTTGAGACCCTTGGAGCTTCTTGGAATTGGTTTTTCAGGTGGCACTCAGCTGCATAAGGTGGTGCTCAGCCACAAAGCGGAAACCCAGAATTGTTCTTCAACTTTTTAGAGGATTGATGACTTCTCCTCTGTGAGATCTATTTCCAATAGCCTAAAACACAAGATTTCAAACAAGACAAGGGGATATATATATATATATATATATATATATCTAGAACTTACCTCTTGCTTAAGATTTGTGTGAAAGGCAAATAGAAAATGAAAACCAAGACTTTAAAAAATGTAAAAATGAAACTATACAACTATACAAACTCAATATTTACGAAATATATACATATTTACAAAAAGAATGGTTAGATCTACCAAATACTTGAATTAAACCCCCAACAACGACACCAAAAACTTGACTATTTTTCACAACTATTTCCCAGTAACTGTACTGGTACGTAGTAGTATCAACAAGTGTCGTATCCACAAGGATTTAACAAGTATATTGGTATTTTGATTTTTGGGTTTTTAGTTGATAGAGAGTGCAAGTAAATAAAAATAGTAGTTATTAGATAGATTGAGTGGAGTAGGGGCTATGAATTGATTTCATTTCATCTTCTTCTACTACACCACTACCATCTCGTTTACTTACTTTGCAAATCATTCAATGTCCTAGGAGTACTCTTTCTATGTAGATCTAGGATCATCTCTGATACATTAGAACCTAAGGACTCCAAACCCTAGTATGATCTCTCAAGTCGTAGCAGAATGAGTCCTTGCTTTAATGTGAAAGACTTTCTCCTCTAGCATCCATTCTGGTATGCCATGAAGCATCTAGTACATGTATGATGATTTGATTGGACCACAGTTTGAGATCGGTTTCTCAACTCAAAATCCAAACCAGTTTGAGAAATTGCTACAAAATCATAAAAAATTCATCAATTTCTTATTTTTCTTCTTTTTAGCACCTCATTTTGTAATTATAAGCTAAAATAGGTTGTTTACTTACAAAATATGATCAATTAAAGCATGATAAGTGTCATGTTTATATGGAAACTTTACGCATTCTAGATACTTATTAGGTACATTCATCACTTCCAATTTAAACGAAGAAAAACCTTGACAGTAAAAGATGATATGAGAAGATGGAAAAGAAGAACAATAGAAGGAAGCCACCAAACACAAGTTCATATTTTACTTCCTTCACTTCTACAACTTCTTCATTAACCCCTCAAAGTTTTAAAATGGTCATTTTATCTCCGTGTGAAACTACTTTTGGAATATATTTTTTGGAAACTTTAAAAAATAAGCTTTTTAGAATTTTCAGAATAAAATTTTCAAAAAAAAATTTTTGAAGTAAAATTTTCAAAACAATTTTAAAAAACAAAACATATTGAATGTATTCCAGAATAAAATTTCAATAATATGATTTTCATTATAAATGTAAAACCCTAGCAAATGGTATTTTAGAAGTGATAGTGATTTAAAAATAGCAGGACTCGATTTTTTAATATTAAAAGGTTTTAGTTTAAATAGTTTTGTTATAAATGAGTTTCATTATTTTAAAACACATCATCTCTTTAGAAATTACTTTTCTAGAGTTTTCTGACTTATCTTTTGGAGTTCTCGTTCTTTATTCGCTTGATTGAAGATTTGAGATTGTAGAAGTGCTCCTCGTGACGAGCTCTTCAATTCTGACCGATCAGTTTCTCCATTCGTGTAAGTTAAGTTTCAATCATTTTTCCTTTGTCTTCTTCTAGTTTTTGTTGAATGTCAAGCTTTTCTACTTGCATGTTTCCTTATAATCTTCTATATCAATCTCTCTTGATCAGTGATCATAATAGTAGGTCCTCATCATTCTTGTGATGTTTTTATGTGTAGATAGAGCATCATGTGTACTTGGACGTAGTTTGGTGTTACAAGACTTGTTTGGGTTGTATTTTACAAGTATGGGAAGCTAGGTTTCTATTGAATTTTGGTGTGAACTGGTCATCTTGGTAGTTAATTGTGATGTGGTGTGTTGGATTGATAAGTTGTACGTTGAACTGTTTGATATTTTATTTGTGTTTGGTGTTAACTGTTTGATAATTTTGATCTTGTATTTTAATTCGCCAGGTGCCACTTTGGGACTGTTGGGGGCTAGAAGTCAGTGGGTTTCATTGGCTAAGCATTAGGCGCCACTTTTCTAGCGTCGGCGCCACCCTGTTTTTCTTGTTTGCATTCTCTTGGTAAAATGAGGGTTCACACTTCATTAACCGTGAGATCGAGCTAAAATTTTAACAATTGATTCTTGACACGTGATTATTCACTTTGACTGGTGGGATCTTTGTTTTGAAGTTTGTGATTAGATAATGATTTTCACCATTTTGATATACTTTGTGTATGTATATATATGAGATTGTAATTGAATGTGATGAATTAAAATTATACGAGAATATGATGAATGAGCTATGTATGATTGTTCGCTATGAGAAACTTTGTGTGAAATCATGTTTTATAGAGAAGTGATGAGGTTATAAGTATAAAAGTGAATTAGTGGAATGAAATGGTTAAAGTTGAATTGCATCCTTGTTTGAATCTTGGCTTCTGAGGATAAAGTGAAGCCCTCACTAGTAGATTGTTATGCATTGCCTAAGGATATGTGTTGTTCATAAGTTATCCTATATACTCCACTAGGTTTACAAACTTATATAGAGTGTTGTGGCCTAGGTGGTGAGAGTTGAAGGAGGTTCTTATAGTGGAATTAGGAATGGGACCACTAATTTGGCGATGCCATAAGTAACTTACCATGTCCATAGGAAATTGATTCATATTTGTTAGGTCAAGTGGATCTAGGGCCCTTATCGTAATCTACTTTTATGATAGGTGCAAAACTTATATCTAAGTCAATGTATAGATCTGAATAATTGAGTCTAGAGAATTTGTAATTGTATGTTTGGTATTTTGTTATGAATATTTAAAATATGTTATATGATTATTTCTTTTATAAACTAGCTTACCCTCTTTTGTTTGTTGTTTGTATGTGTTGTGTTCTTCTTTTACAATGATCGCCTTATTAGTGTGAGCAAATGGAAATACAAGTGTAGAGGCACCTCTTGATGTTGAGAAGTCAATTGTTTGAGCGATGAGCGACTTTAGATCATGTTAGGTATAATATTGTAATAGGATCCTAGTATAGTAGCTTGAGAATGTATATAAGTGATATTACTATAGTCTTATCTCGTAAGACTATACTAATTTACGATATACATTGGTTTATCTGTCTTCTAAATATTCTTAATGAAATGTTTTATTTTAGTAGTATTAATGTTACAATAAACTTTGTGATATCTTTTTGAAACAACTTTTTCAAAATAATTTTACATGAAATGTGTTTTGGAAAGAATTTTTCAAAATACATGAAGTACATTTTTTGAAACCATTTTTTTCTGCATTTTTTTTCTTTCATTGCAACATTCATGTGGTCTTTTTCTTCTATAGTAATAATGGACATAGTGAAGGTAACAGTGTAACACCAACAATAACGGATGTGATATAATAATGCAAATATTTAAATATTTCACTTTGTAGTTAGTATTTGTGGGGTTGCAGGAAGCAATAACCCAAAAGTTTTTTTCTGTCCCCAAAAGGATGTTTAAGTCAAACCGTAAATCCACCATGAAAATAAAAGTTATACTGTATGGACCAATCGGCTGACCGCCGACCAGTTGAGATCACTTCCAAAAAGATTTCCCAAGGAAGTGTGACACGACTCTCCCCTTCTGTCATTTGCCAATTATCCTCGTTACTACATCGGTTGGTCAATCACCGGCCTGTTGAGATCTAAGTGCCAGCGAATCATTTTCAAGTTCAAGTTGCGATGCTCGACATATAACACTACGATGTGATTATCACTCCGGAGATTATGAAGATATGTGTGGCATCGGCCAGCCATTGGTCACTCTCAACACATCACTACGATGTGGCGAGCACTTCGGAGATTATGAAGACATATGCGTCATCAACCTGTCATCAGTCGATTTCCCCTTGCATTGTCAGTACACTAATACAAAAAAGGCTTTTAACGTCGGATATTTTCAGTCTTTGACGTTTGCCCAAACACCGACGTCGTGTTGGGTGACGTCAAAATTGACGTCGGAAAGCAGAGCAGACGTTAATTAACGTCGGGGCCAGGAGAGTCAAACGTCAAATAACGTCTGTCAAGGTTCTACCAAACGTCAAACAATGCTGTTTTTTTTAAGTTTTGTTATTTTTACAACATTCCCACACCTGAAAATCAGAAAAATTCCATAATAGTTTCTAAAAGCTTTTCTTAAAAGTATTAACTTCCATATTCCATAACTACTAGTTAATCAATAACTAGAAAAAGCCATTGAATCAAATGCCTTGTAGTTTAAAAAAAAATTAGTATAACAATATTGCATAGCTATGATAGTTTATACTACATAAATTTGTTAGGTATTTGTTATCCTCATGCCATCAGCTTAATCTTATGTCGAGAGAAGAAAATAACTCTAATAGATTACAAGAGATGTCTCATAACAAAATCAGACCAAAGAGAAACAAAAGACATGAAAAAGAACATTACCTTAGTTACTTGCTGGTTTTGAGGTCCTTGATTTAACCTTACCTCACTCACCCATCTTAATAGAGAACTAAAGATCAAGGAGTGACCACCTAAATATTACTCCAAGGCAACTTAGAGGTCAGTTTAAAGAAATGTAAACACTTCAACATCATTCGTAAAAAAGAAAAAATACTAAGAACTCTCATGTAAGGAAAACATAAACTTTATAGTTCATGGAATGAGTCATCCTTCATTATTCACTCCACCTTAAATTCATTATGACTCATTTTCGTATGGAGTTCACAACATTGATCACCACATCACGCTCATTTACCCTCCAAATTAGATACGTAGGTTATCAATTCAATTTCAATTTCAATTTCAAACGACATGCATAATTAAAAGTCTAAAAGGAGGCAATCCACATGAGAGTGTCTGGTACACTCCTTATAATCATACACATATAAAAAGAATTACCTGCAGTATGCATCATGCCATTGTAATCACAATTAACGCTCAATTTAGTAATAACCTTAAATTTAGAAATGGAAAACTAACCCCTTCTAGCAAAATGAAAGACGGACTTGGAGAGGGTGGCTTTAAGGTCTCCGCACGTTGTTAGCCAAATGGGATGAAGAGCAAGTGGGACGAATCTCAAAATGCTGCAAATGGGGATGAAAACGCAAAATATTCAGTTCAAAATGCCTAAAATCAATTCATAATCAAATCCCAACAAGTTTGGTGGTGAAAAACGTTCGAAACTCACCTAGAGGAGGTCGAAATGGTGGTCGTCGGTGGAAAAATGCTCGCGGAAACAGTGCAACAGTGTAGGGTTTCTGCGTTTCGCGTAGAGATAAGTAAAACTTAACGTCGGTGGTGAAGGAGTTTGACGTTAAGTGACGTCGGGGGAACAACAGTCTAACGTCCTTTTCTAAATAATGTCGGGGTTTTTTGGGCAGACGTTAAATTACGTCTGATCTGGAACGGACAGACGTTAAAAAAGTTCGATAATTTACAAAAATGTCACCGGTCATTTTTAACGTTGGACTTTTTTTGGGCAGACGTTATAGGGGTGACGTTATAACGCTTTTTTGTGTTAGTGGTAGGTAAACCCTCAGGATTTCACCCAAGTTCCCCCTAATGTCATGAAGGTTCAACATTGTCCGACAAGCATGACCGAATGACTTCATAGTAAATTAGATGGCTTTATAATTATTGTAAACAGGTCAGTAATCAGGTTTAAAAAAACTATTGGGCCACAATTAGGTCAACCCTAATCACAGACCCATGTAGAAAACTATAAATATAGGTTAAAGGTATGTTTGTTGGGACTTTTTTCTTTCACATTTATTACATCATTCAATTGTTATTGCCAATCGAACTATTGTTGACTTAAGCATCAGAGTCTCATTACCAGATACATCAATTGGCGGGACAACCTAACGAGCGAAAGGAGGACCCAACAAACGATTGAAGTGAAGAGTTAAAGATGAAAGAATTATTTTAGTAAACGCTTAGTCCCTACAACAACAAAAAAATTAATAAAAATATCAATGTATAATTTTAGGTAGGTTCTTTGGAAACTAAGATAAAGGTCTACATAAAATCAATAAAAGGAGTCGTTATATTTAAAGGAGTGAAAAAATTGATTCATGACGATGAAGTCATTCTTTTATAAATGATAAAAGAAACTAAATTTACACTTTTATTACGTATTTTTAAAAATTTTGATAAATGAACCAAAATTATTTTATTTGTTGTCAGTCTATAAATTAAGCATGACTGGATATATTAATGCATTATACTTAATATATTAAATAATGTTTTAAAATTACTTATGTTTTACCATTTAATTTTGTTATCAGATGAATTATTTTAAGTTATTTCTTAATTATTAATAAATATATTTTCTTTCCATCATAGTTCCGTGACACTTGATTTACAAACTAGATAAAAATGCTACAAAATACAAATCAGATTATATGACTTTTACTTTTAATGAAAAAATTAAATTAGTTACTTCAATAATTAATAATACAATAATGATCATAAAGGTTTCTAAAAGTCATAATGGCTCAATTTTAATATTACGGTTTCTTGTTCTTTTAGTTCGGTTAACAATAATGATAATAATAAGTTATAGACACATCTTATTTATAAAACATTTTATGCCAAAATAAATTTAGTCAACTGAAAAGAGAACACTCTTTATGGAATAATTATATATATATATATATATATATATATATATATATATATTATATATACTTTTATTTTTATAAAATAAATATAAAAATATAAAAATATAAAACCCTATAAGAAAACATAAAATTAGCTTTTAAATATTAGTGCTCACCAAACTACAATAACATGATATAAATGATTGATTTTAAATAAATAAAAAGGTAAAATCATTTTTATTTTTTTAATAAATAAATATTTGTTTTAATATTGAATTAGTATCAGTTTAGCTAAGGTCAGAATCCGCTTAATGTTGATTATGGATGCTAATAGAGTCCGCATAACCAAATCTAATAGAGTCCATTTAACGTTGGATGTTAATAGAGTCGACTTAGAAATTAATTTTCTTTTTAAAAATTTAAAAGATAAACATATAATTATTTTGAACTCTATTTAATGAATATTTGTATTAATATCAAATTAGTGTCTAACTAAAATATATTTTAGAAAATAATAAGGTTAGTTTTGTCTAAGATTAATCTTATTTATTTTTAATATTTATATTTATTTAAATTACTGTCACTTAAGTCAGTGTTAAATTATATGTTATAAATCTATGTGTATTTGTGATAACAAATATGAACTATAGATTATTTTGATTTAATAGGTCTTTTCGTTCCGATATTTGTGAGGTTTATTTAATATGATCCCTCAAATTATTTTTCTCAATTTAGTCCCCAGTATATTTTAAAAGAAGTGAATTTTAAAAGGAGTGAATGTGATCTCTTATTAAATTGGCACTAACATCTTTTAGAAGGTGACCACGTGTCAGTGATGTGGTTTTTTTAAGCCTGACAACAACTTCTCCTTCTTGAACCTTAAGCTATACTCCTAGAGTCCAAAGAAATGACTCAACTCCTCACCCACATAAACCTCCTCCTTCGGGGCCATGTTGCTTCATTCTTTGTCGTGGAAGCCGACATCCACTTCGAGGACATCTGTTACTTCTCCAAAACTGTGGTCGGGCGTTGCGGCGCCCCCATAGACCTTATTCACTGAGTGCTACATGCTCAAAGCATCCACTATCGTTTTGTTGGCCGAATCATCAATTTAATCATCGATTACAACAAAACCCCCGCCCTAGAACACACACACATGTGTCCCCTTAGTATATTATGGTTTCCGTCCTAATTCTACTCAGCCTTACGCATATATATATATATATATATATATATATATATATATATATATATATATATATATATGCCTTTATATCCATAATAAATTATGGTCTTTGTCCAAGCTCTACTCAGCTCCACAGTTCTCTTCATTTCAACTTACCACAAAACATAAGACTTGGATCGAAGAGAATGGTAAACTTAATGCTTTTGTATGTTTCAAATAAATTTAGTTAAAGTTCTCCGTGATGGATTGATTCTAGGTATATGACTCATGTTTCTAATATGATGTAGAAATTTTTTTATCCAAACCATAAGGCCAAATGAAAAATTTGTCTTCGAGGGGAATAACATGAAAGCTCTAGTGGAAGCAATATGACTTATCGTTTAATCCATTTCACTCGACATCATATTGATTTATTGGGAAATCTTTATGTACCTGGTTTATCTATATTTTTTGTAATTGTTTGGCTTGTCATGTAATCCATTTGCATATTCAAGATATTTTTCGTCTTATCATAACCTTTATGCAATTATATTCAAAGGATGTATGTCAATTAAATATTTTGTATGTCTCACATTTAAATAAATTTTATTTATATAGGTGGTGAAGACTTTGAAGGAGATTCCTATAACTAGTCTTGGGATCGTGGACTCCGTTTCAGATACAGTCTAGTATTATATTTATATTTTTTTTAGGTGTTTATGAACAATGTGATAAATGGATCATTAAATGTTATGTATGTTCATGTTAGCATTTGCTTACCTTTTTTTGCTTATGGTTGTGTCTTCTTTTCCTTTGCGATGATTGTTGTTTTGGCTTGAGTAAGAGATGTTTGAGTAATAGCCAGGAGAAGATACGCTTCATGGTAATGCTTTTTTTCTTGGTTTAGTAGATGTACACGATATCGAATTATGTTCGTATAACTCATATAATATGATGGTTGTTTTTGTTAAAATGAAGATGTTTATGTAAGGCTTTGTAGGAATTTAATTGTAAAAATCTATGACTTACTATAATTATTTATATATATATATATATATATATATATATATATATATATATATATATATATATATATATATATATATATTTTTTATCTCATCTCTATGGCGATGTATGTTGTATACAATCATGTAATGACATGAAATAATAATAACTGCTATTAATTTTTGTATTACATATTTAATTTGTTTTAATAATAATTATATTTGTATGTAAGTGATTATCAATTCTAAAAAACTCAATAGTATGAAGAAAATAAAAAGATTTTGTTTTCTGGGTTGTAAAATTTATCAGTCAAAATGGTTAAAGATGTATAAATTTTTATATTTTTAATTAAATTTATGTTCTTTAAATATTTTATTAACTATATACAGTGATTTTTATATTATTCCGTTATCATATTTATTTTCACGCAATAATACATACAAAATATTTTTAGTTAATTAATATATAACAACGATAGCTAAATTTTATTATTTTTTATTAAAAATATGTCAAATTGTTATACTCTCTACTTTCATGTCATAAGTAATAAAGCTGGAAGATGTAATCATCGTATCAATATCTTTTTAATTAAAGTAACAAAAGCTAATATGTTTTATTAGTCTTAATGTTATTTTATTTTAACAATAAAATTATATATTTTTTAATATGTAGAGATAAATAAATAATTAAAATAACAGTCACATAATCTAATTAATTAAAAAATTAAACAATAAAAAACAATTTAAACTTCTTAATGTATAAAATTCAATAAAAAATTTATAAAAATTTATAAAAAATTTATAAAAATTTATAAAAAATTTATAAAAATTTATAAAAAATTTAAAATTAATTATAAAATTATTAATATTGTTTTTTTTTTTGGAAAACTCACTTAAAAAACACAATACTATGGCATTTACAGGAGTTGAAATATCCGTAACTGTACTTGTCATCTTGAGTATTATATTACTTGGATATTCGGTTTTCTAACTTGTAATTCTTTTTTACTTCACACGTCTTTCTTATTCCACAAACTCAACTTCAGTCTCTTATTCTTCATAACATTGTACAGTTAATCACTCTAGTGTGTTTCAATATAAAAACAAGTAGATACCAATTCGCTTTTAAAAGAAATTGAAATTATTTATAATAATATATGTTAGAATTTTAATTATTTGTTTGTGTTGGTCGGTTTCTTTTATATCAAAGTTAAATCAAGAAGACTTTTTAATTAATGTAAGTTTGCGTGATTTCTTAATTAATGTTAATTACAGTTTTCTTTATCAATATTTTAGATATGTTCTGATCAATGTCAAATATTATTTTTTTAACATTAATTTTCTATTTTCAAATTAATGTTAATTAGAGTTATTTTTTATCTATATTGATTAAATATAATTGTTTATTAATGTAAGCTAGGATTTTCAACAAATATTAGTGATGAATTTTGTATACCAGTGTTGACAAAAGTTTTCCACCGTAGTGTTATACTTAGGGTTTTTTCTTTTTATTTAAGTGATTAACATTTGTTTTACATAATATAAAAAGCGATTTTAAGTTAACATTGATAAACTTTTTCAATTAACATTATTGAGATTATTTGCATTGACGTAAATTGAGTTATTTCTCTGTCGTTAGCTAAAATTTTCTCTAGTAATGTTGATAAGGTTACTTTTTATATGTTTGAAGTTTTTATGGTTGATAATGCAAGGGTTATTTTCAATAGACATTATTGGTGCCATTTTACTTCAACATTCAATCAAGTTTTTTTTTTTT
>Ga0214542_1008572_pt1 | contig 16717 bp, 11 predicted proteins | sample CNSS1metaG_FD_160096 | JGI IMG/M metagenome (GOLD analysis project Ga0214542, IMG submission 160096) | Root nodule microbial communities from cowpea collected in UCLA plant growth center, Los Angeles, California, USA - CNSS1 | ecosystem: Host-associated > Plants > Roots > Nodule | place: USA... | reverse complement strand
AAAAAAAAAAAAAATTTTTTTTTTTATATAAAAAAAAAAAAAAAAAAAAAAAAAAAAAAAAAAAAAAAAAAAACAAAAAAAAAAAAAAGAAAATATTAAATTAAAAAAAAAAAAGAAAAAAAAAACGCAAACTATTACAATAAGGAAAATTAAAATCAAAAGTAATTTGAGAGATGATAATTAAGCGTTATTTAATAACAGGTAATAAAAATTACATTGATTTAGAAAAACGACCTAGGCGAAAAAAAGGTGTTGCGCCTGTGTCGTGTGCCCCTGCAATTGCAAGTTAGCAACCTTTTAAGGAGAATTGAGAGAGCTAAAAGCAAAAGCAAATGGTGATGAAGATGACGAGACTCTTACTGCTGCTAAAACCCTTCACTGTATCTTCACCACGGTCCCACACCCCCCCTCAGGTAACATTGCCTCCACCCACCATCTTCCCTTTTCGTTTCATTACCACTTCCTCATGTTTGTATAATTCCCTGTGATGGTTTTGTCTGCTTGTTTGATGATTCGTTTAGGAAACAATGGGTGAAGGGTTGGTTCCACACTTTCCCTTATGCACGCATACTGCTTGATGAAATGTTAATATGGGGTTTGTTTGTTTGTGCTTGGTTGGAAACTTGTATTCTAAAATGGGTAGATGGGAAGTAAAAAAGTTCCAACATTTTTGCGTACATTCTTGCTACATTGCCATTTCCCTGCTGCCCACTTTCATTTTAACCTAGAAAATGCTTTAGTTGAATGCTCAACGCTTCTTTATACGTCCTTCGTCGTGTTGGTAAAGTATTGGGGTAATACTCGTAATTTAGTTTCTTAAGAATGAATTAGAACAAAAAAAATAGCTGTTTTTGTGTGTGAAGTGTATTAGGTGCGAGCTTTTGTCAGAAGAGTTAATTTTGACCATTTAATAATAAGATTGTTCTTATTGGGAAAAACAAGAACCAGAAATGTAGAATATAAGTTCATATTTGAAAAGTTAAGAATAAAATTGCGTGAATTTTTTATGTGATCATGTAAGCACTAGCTTTTAATCTTAACTATTCTTGTATGGCTCTATGACTCAGATTTATAGCCCACCTATTTCACAATAAGAAGAGTTGTCACTTGGTACACCCTATATAATGAAGAAGGGATAAGATACCAATAAGCCGATGTTTGTGCTTTCATTACTGAGGAAGTATCTAATAACTCAACCTTTATAAATATGTGTGTTTGATGGTATGGTACACAAATACGTGACATGTATTAGATATGATGTGTGTTTGTCGTGCTTATTTTTAAAATAACAGGATAGATACACAATTTAAAATGTATAACAATTCTTAAAAGATAATAAATATATAATTTCAATTATGCGGTCCAAAGATCACATTTCTTAAACATTGTCAAAATAAAAAAAAAAAAATTATTGTCATCATGAAAGTACGAGTACTTTGAGTACTTCATAAATAAGTATCTTAGAGTATAGGATGTAGATAAGTATTGGTTGATACGTGAAACAAATTGCAATATCGGTGCATTTGATATGATGTCTTACATCCTTATGGGTGCTTCGAGGATTTTTGGCTTATATTTATTACATGGATGTTTGGCATGATTGTAGATGTTTATAGAGCAATTTGAAATTTGAATTCTGTCAGGAAAATTGCAGATCGTACAGTTCTTGGAGAATAGGCGTAAGGTCCACCATGATGCAATAAACTTTTGTCAAGCTATTCTGCAAAAAAAGTCAGTTGAATGGAAAGCTGTACTGCGTAACAATTTGTCACCACCCATCAATGATGTGGATCTAGTTGTTACAGTTGGTGGTGATGGAACTCTTCTACAGGCTAGCCATTCATTGGATGACAAAATTCCTGTTCTTGGAGTGAATTCTGACCCTACACGTATTGATGAGGTATATATACATATAGTTTTGGCTTTGCTATTGATATAGCGGCTATGTTCATATATTTCATTTGATCATCCTTTGATTATGCAAATAAAGAAGCAAACTGACCAGGTTATTTGATAAAATTCCATTTGCAATAGGTGGAGCAATTCAGCGGTGAATTTGATGCTACCAGAAGCACAGGCCATCTTTGTGCTGCTACTGTTGAAAACTTTGAACAAGTAAGCTTAGCTCTTGTCTACCCATATGGGAAAGATTATCAGTAATCATTTTTCTTCCTTGCTACTCCTTGAGGTGTGCATGTATGGAATAAAGTTTTATTATTCAGTAACTTGAAATATTGAAATTTTTTTTATGACATTGTTGTTAATTTATCACAATGATGAACCAGTAATTACTCCTCTGAAGCCAATTTAATCATTATACTGTGATTTGACTAACCGCTCAAAGCTAGTTTAGCATTGAGTAGAGATAGGATTAATTTGAGGTTCAGAATGTACCTCTAATCAATTGTGAGAAATGAGACAAGCTTGCGGTGATGTCTGTCCAACGTCCATTCCCTCCTTTATAAGTACGGTTTGATGGAGGTTTCAATTTTATTACAAAACCTGTAATTTGATACCATTGTAGTCCATAAGTTGATGAGCTGCAAGCCTGCACAGAACAAGTGGCAATAGCAGTATCTTTTGAAAGGGAATCCATTCATAGAAAAAGAAGTTCTTAAATATCTAATTTGTCTATCTTAAGCATAACAATTTATTGTTTCCTTCCCCATATTAAAGTTTTGCTATATGACCAATTTGTTTCTTCAACGTGTGAGACTTTGCCAATTTAATCTTTGGAAAAATGAAAAAAATCTAATTTAGTCCCTGAATGTGTAAATTATCTTCTACTTTTAAGTTTTGTGAGAATATTATCATTAAAATATAATTTTGAGGATCAATTTGATACTAAATCATAGATTGTTTTGTCATTAAATTATAATATTCAGGGACCAATTTGTATTTTTTACACATTTAGAGATTAAACTTTTTTGTCCTTTCAAGAACTAATTTTTCAGCGTCATATTCAAGGATGAAATTGGTCATTTAACCTAGAGGTTTCTTGTTAATAATGTCACTCTATATTTTGTGACTTCTTCAACTTTTGGATAAATGTTCAGCTTCAAATGCTTATTTCTTGTGAAAAAACATTCATATTATTGTATGTATATGATATATGCAAATTAAGGGATTTTCTCCGGACATGAAATCTAAACATTCTGCTTGCATGGGCAATTGAAAGGTGAAAAAGTGGGACAAAATGTAACATACAAATTAGGAATTAGAAATGATTTTCTTTGAATTTTTTTTGTTTTCAGTATAATATTTCATCTATCTGGTTTTTAAAATCTTTTTCAGGTTTTAGATGCTGTACTTGAAGGTCAATTTCTTCCTTCCGAATTAACAAGGTCCATGATATCTGTTAACGCACGACACTTGTCAACTTATGCTCTCAATGATATCTTAGTTGCACATCCATGTCCTGCCTCGGTTTCCAGGTTCTCATTCAGGTATGATCTTTCCAGTGAGAAATTAAAACTCAACTAACATTTTCTTCATTTCGTCTCAGAGATTTTATTCTCGGAAATGAAGCCAACTAAGCATATATGTTTTCAGAATCAAAGAGGGTGACAAGCCATGTTCCCCTCTCGTTAACTGCAGATCAAGTGGTCTACGTGTTTCAACAGCTGCTGGTTCAACTGCTGCAATGCATTCAGCAGGTGGATTTCCAATGCCAATTTTATCTCGGGATCTCCAGTACATGACAAGGGAGCCTATTTCACCCAGGGCAGCCTCAGATCTTATGCATGGATCGATCAAACATGATCAGACATTAGTTTCTACATGGACCTGTAGAAAAGGTGTGATATATATTGATGGTTCTCATATCTATCATACCATCCAAGATGGGGATATCATTGAGATATCTTCCAGAGCACCAGTTCTGAAAGTTCTATTGCCTCGTCATCTGTTATAGTTAGAGAAGATGACAACTAAATTTCACGGCATATCCTCATCGGGAGAATAAGCAAATTTTGCTGGAGTATTAGTGCTTTTAGTGAAAAATATAGGCCACATGAGCTGACATAAGCTTGCAATGTTCCCATTCGTTAGTAAGGGTTGGGCTACAAATGCAACTCAGAATCTCATGCATTAATATCGTGGCCTTACATTTGAAGCTGACTTGACTTTAGATTTTGGAGGTTAAAGTATCCTATGTAAGCATCACTCATAAGCTCCAAGGGGAGTGTATATTTCATAATGGAATGTCTTGTGGTTCATAGGGCATTTTTCTACTCGGTGCGTCTCAACTTTTATCTTTTATAGTGGATGAGAGAGCCTTGTTACACCCTTCCCCTTTATTAAAGCTAAAAACAGGCCCAGCTTGGAGATGCTATTGTATTTTATTACTGATAGCTTCCTGTAAAGAATGTTCTTGCAATGGATATGCACGACCAAATATGCCAGTCCACTACCAACCAGATTATGTGCTGCCACTGCCTATTGATTTGGATCTTACATAATACATAGTAACATTTTTTTATGCAATTTCTGGGCTGATGTAGGAATATATCACAATCAAACCTTACACACCATTGGAATTCTAGAGTCAATGCAATCTTTACCCTTATTTTGTAAACTGAGAGAATATGCGATCTTTTACGAATTGGATCTGGTTTCTGTAACATCATGTTCAATACAGCACAGCCTTGGAGCTTTAGTGTAACGTCTCTTTATTTGGACCCTATTTGATAGTATGTCTTTTAATGTGATTTTATTCTCTCAAAATATCACATATTTTAGCCTTTGGTTTTAGTTTTAGTTTTAGTTTCATGTTACTCATTATTTACTGGTGGGAAAGTATAATGTTATCATTTTGTTAGAATTTAAGTATTAGTTGGACAAGTCTCTCCAAGTTCGTTCAGAAAAGAAAAAAAAAAAGTGAAGAAAAAAATTCTGAGTTAAAAGTTTTCTCTTCTAAAAGTACTTAGAAAAAAGTTGTCTAGACATCGCTGGTAAAAAAGAAAAAACTAGGGTCATTTGTACAATAGGAAAAGAGGCTAACTGGTAGAAGCTAAAACATGCAAATAAGCATCCAAGTGAAGTGGTACGATAAATTTGCCAATATGTAACTCTTAAGCCGAAAAGAGGGTCTTCCTCGACATGCATACCTAGAAAGATGCAAAATGGCCCTCCAATTCATCTGCATGATGCCGCATACTTCCCAAAGAATATCATCGTTCACATGTATATTCACTCGGTTCTCGGTCCAATTGGTCAGCAACGGAGGAACGATTATCTCTCGTAAAGAATATCTTGACGTTTTGTTTGGATCATGGATTTCAATAATTTTAAGAAATCAAAATATATAGTATTTAAATTATTTATAATTGAATTCTTTTTATTTATTAAATAGTTTGTTTGAATGGAGTGGTTGAAATATTTTATATTTTAATTTTCTTGTTTTGATAAAGTAATTTAATTTCTATTTTAAGCTAAATTCAATTTTATTCTTGAGTCTAAGTTGAGTTAGCTCAATCTGCTATCCGAGACGACTTATCTCGACCTTCAATCTGGGTCAACTAAAAAGGATTCGACCTGGACCAACTAGTTTAGCCCAAGTTGACTCGTCTCGACCATCAAATAAAGTCGGTTGATTTCAACATTCATTCCAAGCTAACTTGGCTCGACCTTCGGTGTGAGTCAACTCAACTCAAACTTCGACACAAGCCAACTTGGTTCGACCTTTGATCCAAGCAAACTCGACTCGACCTTCAGTTCGAGCCGACTCGAATCGATCATCGGCCTAGCTTGACTTAGCTCCACACTCAGCCTAAGTTGGCTCAGTTTGACTCTCGGCCCAAACTGACTAGACTCAACCCTCGGCTTGGGCCGACTCAGCTCGGCCCTCGACCCGACTTGACCATCAGCCTAGGTTGGCCTAACTTGACCCCCGACCCGGGTTAGCCCCATTCGACCCTCGACCCGGGACAAAATCCTTTGTCCAAGAAAAAACACAAAGAATGTCAGGAGATAAATTCTAAGTTCCAACAGCCAAAAACCTTCACATGTCTTTTAAGGAAGAAAAAGCAAATTCATAGAACTCTTTGCTAAGTGGAATTGCCTTCCATTGACCTAAATGTTTCCAAGTCACATCAATTTTTTTACAAAAGTCTAAATGTGCAAGCATTTTATCCCCTTTTGTTAACAAAATACATGCACACAAATGATATTTTTCACTACTTTAGACCAGCACGATAAACTTTTTCATAAATATGAACAAAGACCATATCATCCTTCATACAAGGAGAAGGTAATTGGTACAAAGGAATATAAAATATTATTAAGAACCTAGACATATGTACTTTTTTATGCCTATACATTTAAAGGAGATTTAGAAAAAGATAATCCAAACCCCCCCTCTAACTAGCCACTCGCACCAAAGGTGCCAAATCTGCACCCCCAAGCATCCCATGTGATTCACGATCAACGCTCCACACTTTTGGATGCCAACCGCAAAGCCTGTACCTCTACACGCCATCATCGGTTAAGGTTAGTGCTTGCGATTATACTCCTTGTATTTCAATATACCTTAAGGTTCGTTATCAAGACATCTTCAATAATTCAACTTATTTGATCTTAATCTTCTTGACCAACAATCTTCCCCTATTTTCAACCTGTTGTACCTTGCGCATTTTATTGATAGGTTGAAAATAATCGATAATATTGGTCTTTTTTGTGTTTGAATATGACACATAGAACAAAAATAATTGATCTTTTCTATATATAATTGATTAAGTTTTCTCTCAAAATTATTCTCTAAAATAAACTTTAGTATTCTTTTATTAACTATCAATTACTTTCAATATTTCTCGTTTCATATTTTCAAGAAACGTTTCAAGAAGCTAAAAAGTTTTTGATTTCATATCTTTTGAGGAAATCGTTAATCAAGGATTTGGTGATATTACTTCCTTACTTAGTTTCAATCTTTGGACATTCATAACATACATGTATATTCTTCTGAAAAATTTTGTGCAAATTTACAACATCTTGTGAAGTGTATTAAGTTTATGTCATACACTACAAAAATTGTGTAAATTATGGTGGTTTTATTACAGTGGTTATTGAAAATTGCCACTTTTTACAGTATAATATGACATATTTTAAACTTCAACATAAAATGTGGCGGTTTTAACTATCACTTATTGATGTTAGAGAATTGCCACATTTTACACGTAAAATGTGGCAGTTTAAATTGACATTTTAATAAGTTGAAACCAAGACATTTTTCCCAAGTCGAATTCCCTTTAAGTTACTTTCCCAATATTCCCTTAATCTTTCCTAGCTTCATTTCGACTCAAGTTTCCCAACGTTTCATCCCTCACTTTTACAGGCTCACATATCGAATTCTCAAGCTCACTTTTCATCCCTCACTTGTTCAACTCGATGCTCCAGTCAATCTCGTTGGGATCTCTCGCATACCAAGTTCCAGTCGATTGGTAAGTTTAAGAAAAAAATTGATTTATGGTTTTTATCTTAAAGCATTATGATGTTTCTGAAGTGATAAAGCTTAAAATAATTTCGTTGACCATTTTAATTCGTAGTGAATTCATCCATGTTCACGATATTTGCATTGAACTCATCTCAGTCGAGCAAAGGTACAAACCTATTGATTATGTATTTCGACCTTTCTTCGTTTCTCTTGTTAAAGTTAGACATTAGGTTAGAGATGATAGGAAAGAGATAAGAAATTGAAGTCTAGAATCCAAAATTGAACTCATCTTTTCATTTTCCTTCGAAACCCAAAATCTGGAAGCTTTGAAAAGTTTCTAGAATTGAAAGCAGAAAAAAAAGATATAAAGAATTTTCCTCTCTCTCATTGCTACCAGCTTGCATTTCACTGAACTAAAATTTGTGTTTACACTTGTATGGGGGATTTAGGGGTTGTTGAGTTGGAGAAAGAAAAAAGATTTATCTCATTGAAATTGAAAGAGTAGGTCTAAAAAAAGGAAGATAATGTTTTCTCTTTTCTTCATTTATTAAGTTCCAACTAATGTATTTAACTTTTACATATGAGCATGAACTTAGTCAAAATCTGAAGCTCAAGATTAATGATATTCATAACTTGCCTAGTGAACTACGTGGTTGTGACTTATGATGATACATATCAACCGATTGGAGAAGCATCTGCTTTACTTACAGGAGTGTGTGGCTTGCTAGAAATAAATCATGTTTTGTTACCTATAAGTTTTGAAAGACGGTCAACTATGCCAGATACTTACAAGGATCATGTTTGGGAACGTGCCCTAAAGGTAATTGAACCTACATTAAACATTTGTAGTGTTATTTCTTTTATTCAATGTAGATTTCGACTAACATTTATATTATTTGAAGACTCAATTTATTTTCAAGACAAATGAAGATTTGGCAAGAAGAGATGTTATGTTTAAAATTGGAAAACTCTGGAGGGAGTATAGATTCAAGCTGTGGAATGAATTTATGACCCAATTCTCATAAGAAATGAACTCATTGAGAATGTTTTAGAAGGTCTTAACATGGAACAATGAGTTGTTTTTGTTGATTATCGCCTTAAGCCTTCCATAATGGTACAAGTTCTTAAGTTAGTATATTTACAATAAGCTTCAGTTTAAATTTGCAATATCTAACTGATTTTCATTTTGTAGTTGTTGTGTAATATAAATACAAATATTTGGAAAAGAAAAATTATTCCTCACACTACTGGTGCTATGTTTGTGTTAAGAAGAAAGGATAATTTGGTAGTTTTTTTATTGATATTTGGTTTCAATTTTGAGTTATATATTTTGTTTTCTTTTTCTTACAATATTTTTTTTAAATATATAGAAAATAGAGACATGTAGGAATGTTGGTCGAGCTGGATTATGGAAGATAACTTATAAGAGAAAGAATGACACCTATGTGAATGATGAGACTATGGAGATTGGGGTAATTTCTTTGTGGACTTCTTTTATGTGGGAACAATTTTGATGTAATTGCAATTTGAGCAATAACCATATTAAGTGTGTGATCAATTAGTAATATGTGATCAATCTGAACAATAGGCATATAAATTCACTTCTCTATTAATTTATTTTATGCTGCATATGCATTTCAATTCTATGTTTCTACAAAATTAGTGTGATTTGGATGCTTGGGAGAATTTGCTTTTTAGATTCTAGACAATATTTTTCAATGACTGAGTTTTGTACTCTACCCTTTAGGTGAGAACTCCATTTTCTTGTGTGTGAATAGTTAGTGAAGTTGTTTAAAATTGGATAGCAGCCATATAAAGTTAGTTCTATGTTTCTGGGACTTCTGTGCTGAATATAAAGTTAGATTCCAATTTCTTTGTCAATTTTCTCGACCTTTTTAACTCCAAAATTGTTTCCAATTACTTCAGCCCCAAATGCTAAACTTAAGTCCATGGTCACAAGAATTAGTTCATTCAAAATTAGTCAATCATGAAAAAAAAAACTTCTTTTGTTTTTATTGTGAGACTAGTGTAGAAATTAAACCACTTCATTATATGGTTAAAATTGAATAAAAACCATATAAAGTCACTTATCTAAATTTGAACATACCTGAACAATTTTGATGTAATTGGAATCTAAGCAACATCTATATAAAGTGTGTAAATAGCTAGTCATGTTAGTGAAGCTGTTTAAAATTAGGCAACAAAGATATAAAGTCACTTCTCTATTAATTTCTTCTGTTTCGTATATGCATTTCAATTCAATGTTTCTGCAAAATTAATGTGATTTAGATTCTTAGGACAATTCACTTTTTATATTCTAGACAATATTTTGCAATGAGTGAGTTTTGTATTCTGCCCTTTAGGTGAGAACTGTAATGTCCTAGCCAGAAATTACTTATTAAAAATAAAACAAAATAAATTTAACAAAACAACCTCATTTATTTTCAACAATTTCCCAAAACGCGGGAAAATTTAAAACTTCAAACGTCGCTTCAATAGTAATTAAAATCGCAGTGTTTAGTTATTACAAAACCAAACCATCCAAAAAAAATTGTTACAAAAGAAAATCCATAATAAAATTTAGTAAATTGTCCCATAGTGTTCCCCACTTCGTCTTTATGCATCTGCATGCTCACCTGCATCAACATCTGCTCCCATGTAACAAGTTACATGATCATCGCCAAACACACACAGATAGGGTGAGCTCATTTAAATAAACCAAACAAATATCATAATAAATACATCATCTCAATATTATAACCCGGGTTAGTATTTTTCCCTTTTTCCTTAGTTCCTCACTTCCAACACTTGCATTAGACGTCTATCATTTCTATATCCTTTAGGTGAGATCAATGATCAATCTTTGTTGCTTGAGTGTCTACTCGCCCCTCCGACTACAAGCCACTACCTGATAGTCCACACGTGGGAATAACTTTGCCACGACATCTCACTGCGACACCAAGTGGAGTTCCCCAATACAAACCTAAGTTCGTAGTTGTTCCCAGACTACCAAAAACTCTATCAGATGCATTGAAGAGGGCAATCATCCGAAACCTCGACGTACGAGCCACAACTCGCACACTCCACTGGACTTCCTAAACCACCAGGCTACAACCTAGAGTGGCCACATGTTCCCCAATACATGTTGCACTCGTAACTGGGCCCCCAGCCAAAGCATCGCATCATGAACATCACCTAAAGCTGTGTAGAAATCCTCCTCACACACCAACACTGCACCAAAACCGCCTGGCGTGCCTCTCGCGTCGTCAGGTGAAACCTGGTTCCAGACTGCCTGGCGGGCATCTCACACCGCCAAGTGCCAAGCACCATACAGGAGCCCTACCGCTCTGTCACCGCTTGGCGAACTGCACCACGCCGCCAGGCGCCTCGCGTAGATAGTGGCCACTACCACTGTTTTGAGACTCTATCGCCTGGCGCCTCGCCCCGCGCCACCAGGCGTCATACCAGTAGCGCGATGCTACTGATTTTTGGCACTTTCCTCAGGTCTTGAGAGACTCCAAACATGCCATGCATCATTCACATATCAAACATGGTATTCGAGACATAACACCACAACCAAAGACTCAATATATACCTATAACTCATGCCAAATCAAGTATTATCATGCATGGCATATTCTCCTTTATTTACCAATTGAAACATACAAAAAAATGTCCATATTGTACATACGATTTAGGCAACATAACAGTGAATCATACAATCAAAGCCAACTCAGGAACATTAAATTCCATCCATCCAAACAGATCCATATAACTGAATTTCACTTTCACACACAATTCTCTTTGCATATTTTCTCCTTTACATTCATATCATTTCATATAAATCCATCTCCCTCTCATTACCAATTTAACATACATTCTGAAATATAACTTATTACATACAACAAAACATTTAAAAACATCCACTACATTATATCACTCTTCCAACTTTTGCTTTCTCTAACCTTCCCTAGTCCCTAACATGCCACATTCATCTAAATGTTCTATTTTAGTCATATATGTAATGACTTACTAATTAAATATCCAATGACACGAAACCCATACCAAATCAACAAAGCAGGTTGTATTGACAAGCCGCCTGGCAGCAGTTCCTGTGCCGCCAGGCGGTGCATGCATATCTGGGTTCTGCCCAAATTTTTCCTACACTAAAATGCACCCAAATATCCAAATTCCAATACCCACCTTCATACTAACGTGTTTCTATATGCACACACCATATAGAGTCCATACATAATCCATATTATCATCAATTCTATAAAATTAGTGCACCAATCATTGAAATAGTTCATGATTATTATCCCCAATTCTAGCATAAACCCTAACCCCCAATTCCATTCACGAGTTCATGCAATTTCCATCAATTTAGTAACTGCAAACCATAATTCATCATGCCAATCATATATGTGCAATAAGAATCCAACCCAAATACCACAACATCGCTGACAAACCAACCAAAACGAGAAATGGGAAAACGCAATATGCGTCGCCTGGCGGGCCACCCTCAACCGCCAAGCAGTTTATAAGAAAAACCAAAAAAAATAGGCTTAATCACATGGGTCGCCTGACGGCACATGAACTACCGCCATGCGATTTCTGGAAAATCCAGAAACGCGAACAAAACTCGAAATTAACAGAGATGCAGACTTCAATAATTCCATACAATACATGATTACGTGAAAATCACAATTTAAACAAAATTTTCGTATACCTAAGGCTATGTAACAATAACAGTCCATAAACCACTCTTTCTTTCTCTTAATTGGTCACTAATTATGGTCGTAATGAGAGGTAAATGGTATAAAACGAAAATACCATTAAACTTGAGTTTAATTGCCATTCATTGGCAATTATATGATGGTTTTCCAGCCCCTTGGCTGCTAGGGTTTCCTTGTCCTTTCACATTCATGTCAAAGGTTCAAACCCCAAACCATGCCAAATGTCAAATTAATGTATAACCATTCAACCAATTCATGTTTCGTGATAATTAATATAATTTTATGATTATATTATCACTCATCATGATACTACACATATTTAAAATAATAATAAATTAAATAACACATAAATGGTATACATAGAACTTGAACCCAAGTCTTCTCCCACAATCAAGTACTCTCAACCACTTCAGCTAATACTTTTCCACGTCATAGCAATCCGCATTAAATGTCTTAAAGGCTCCTACTACCCGCATTTATTAAATAATTATTTAATTAATTATTTAAATTTCTCGGGTCTTACAAGAACTCCATTTTCTTGTGTGCTAATAGTTAGTGAAGTTGTTTAAAATTGGATAGCATTCATATAAAGTATGTTCTATGTTTCATCAAATTATGTGCTGAATATAAAGTTAGATAGCAATTTCTTTGTTAATTTTCTCAACCTTCTTAACTCCAAAGTTGTTTCCAATTACTTCAGCCCCAAATGCCCAACTTGGGTCCCTAGTCACAAGAATTGGTTCATTCAAAATTATTCAATAATGAAAAAAAGAAACTTCTCTTGTTTCCATTGTGAGACTAGTGCAGAAATTAAACCATCTCATTACACAGTTATAATTGAACAACAACCATATAAAGTCACTTATCTGAATCTGAACATACCTCAACAATTTTGACGTCATTGGAATCTGAACAGCAGCCATGCCATATAAAGTGTGTGAATAACTAGCCATGTTAGTGAAGTTTTTTAAAATAGGACAGTAGACATATAAATTAATGTTATTTAGATGCTTGAGACATTTCATTATTAACATTCTAGACAATATTTTGCAATGAGTTAGTTTTGTACTATGACCTTCAGGTAAGAACCCCACTTTTTTGTGTGTGAATAGTTAGTGAAGTTGTTTAAAGTTGGACAATAACCATATAATGTTAGTTCTATGTTTCTGCAAATTATGCGCTGAATATAAAGTTAGATTCCAATTTCTCTATTAATTTTTCACAAGATTTGGTTTATTCAAACTTAGTCAATCATAGTCAATCTATTAATTTTTTTTATGTTTAATGAAATATAATGTTTGTTAATTTTCTTTTGGTATTATCATTTTTTCTATATATTTTAAATTTCCATTATTAAAATAGGTGGGTAATAATAAATAATAAAATGCTCAAATCATGACACATGATAATAGTGATAGTTATAAACGTCGTAATATAATGTGAATTGTGGCATTTATAAGTGTCACTCTTTCCAGAACATTTATTTTTTTTAAGAAAATTACGACGATTTTAACTATCACAATTTATCCCAAGAAACTGCCACTTTATACAATATAAAAAATGACGGTTGTAGCGGCGATTTGCTTGAAATTGTCATATTATACTTTGTGGCATTACGAATTGCAGCGATTTTTGAAACTAACACAAACGTAAATTGTGGGTTAAAATCGTCATATTTTACTAAAATAATTGTCAAAATTTATACTATTTTTTATAATGATATATGTAACACCCCATTTAATTTAATATACAAAATTAAAGGAAGCGTCACAATAAGACAACATAATGGCGCAGTCCTGGAGTTTAAAACTCAACTCCTTACAACCCAAGGCACACCACGATGCCCAAAAGATAACTGGATAAAAAGTTTACAAAAGTATATAGATCCAAGGATAAACAAGTACATGAGCAATAGCCCTAAAGAAAAGCCCAATAAAGAAACTAAAGTCCAGTCCACGTGGACTATGCGGCAAAACCATCACCTCCCTGTTGTCCACGGGTGTTCCTCGCATCTGCTCACATCAACAAGTTGATGATCATCGCAAAAGAGAGTACCACACAACAGAACACACAACAATAAAAGTAGGGTAAGCTAGAGCACAAAAGATTTCATCTATACAATCAGATATATTTTCACAATCTCATATACACATATCAATCAAGCATGTTATGACTTCTCAGACAATACACTAAGACACGACTCGATTCATTCGGATACATATAACCTGGTCGGATTCAGCGAATGCTCGCACTTGTGGTGGATACCTCTGCTCACCCCCGAGCTGCTCACTCCCGAGCTCTGTGTTACAAGTGTTACGATGAATCAATTTCCCTCACCACAAGGTTAGCCCTTAATGAATTTCAGGCCTCCTGCTACTCTCACCACAGGAGTCAGTCTGCTCTAGATGAGACTAACTGACTCCTTAGAGTGTCAGGATGCAACCTTACCTTGAATTCTTACCAAGTTATACAAATGAGACACCACCATAGACACCCACTAACAGGGGCCATGGAATTACGTCCCGACCATTGAAGCACGACCCTAACAACCCCACCTAGGGATCCCAAGGAATTACGCACTGACCACAGACCATATCATTATCAAAACAAGTAATTATTCAACACGCATATGTAAACATCCCATGCCAACCTTGGCAATTCCATCCTCCGTTGTATCCCATGACAATCTCTTTTGTTCACAAATCTCAAACCATAAAAATAGGGGTGTGTTTCATACCGACACCATGTCATATTCATTAACCAACCTTCACTCTTGCCTCATGCCAAGTCCATACCAATACGTCATTTTACTTCCATAAATCATCCCATACCAAAAGAATACTCATATCATGTTAAAACCCATGAATCACAATTCATCATCCATCTTATTCATGCAAAGCCACTCAATTCATACTTAGAAAGGCATAAACAATTCATACAAGCATTCAACATCCAAGAATAAAGAAATCCATCAACATGCATACTCCTCGCTCAGCCCTTCGCTCAGCCAGAAGAGCCTAGCTCAGGCGAGAGGTCTCTCTCGCTCAGGCGAACACCCTCTGCCTAGGCGAGGGCTTGAGTCAGGAATAATGGCATTGTCGCGCCCGCTCGCTTAGACGAGACCACCTCGCTTGAGTGAGATGGGTTCTCGCTCAAAACTAGCACTCGTCGCCTGGGCGACCGTTTGCTCAAACAGCCTGGGCGAGTTACTGCTAATCTCGCCTAGGCGAGATGTACTCGCTTGGGCGAGACAACCAGAACCCGTCACTGTTTACGCAAGCAAATACATCCAAACAGACCAAAACATGTTTTTAACAGCTTCTACACAGTTTATAATGGCAACCCATCATTCAACTCACGAAACAAGACCAAGCATATAAGAACACGAAATAAAACAATAAGTCCTAACTTCCCGTACCTGGAAAACGTTAGCTAAGGCTTTGATACTCGATCAGTGAAGGACAGTAGCTTAAGGAACAGCTTCGCGAAGTGGAATGGAAGAATGAGACTGAGCTTGCTAGGCTATGACGAGTCCAAACCCTAGCAGAGGATTACGGCAACTGCTTTAAGGGATGTGAGGAAATCTGTTTTTACGAAAAGTGAGCACAAGTTAGGGTTTGGGACAGATTAGGTCTGATCCTTCCCTTTTGGACCAGTCCTTAGGCCCATAAGATTGGAGCAGCCCTTAAATAAAATGAGCATAATAAAAGTGAGCCTTACAATATAGGGGATATCATTTTAGGGTTATTAAAGAGATTTAAATTCATATCTCGTGTGATTACATATTTTACATGTGAAGTATGAATATAATCTTAAATTAACAAGATAATAAAATCAATTTCTTTAATGTTGAGTATATCAGGAAACTAGTCTAAAATCCGGTGTACATATCTTCTTTATGTATCTCTTATAATTTTCTTCATTTTTTTGGAAACTCAATATTTCAACTTAATTACTTAAAAAAATGTAGATAAAAGAAAATTTTAAAGCAACATTTTATTTTATTTTTATAATTCAAAAAATATTTTTATTACATTTTTTTTTGCCAGTGTATCGATCAAATCTTAAAAAGCAAACATTGATTAAAGTTTAAATAGCTTTTACAACAATATTGGAAAACCGAATGTAGAATTGTTTTGATTTAAACTAATCTAAAATCCAATTGTGCATCTCTTCTTTTAATATCTCTTGTATTTTTCTTCATTTTCTTTTGAAACTTAATATTTCAATTTAATTACTTAAAAAAAAAGTTTTCAAATATTATTAATAGATAAAAGAAAAATTTAAACCACCATTTTATTTTTCTCTAAATAAAAAATATTTTTATTCACATATTTTTTGCCAATTTATTGATTAAACCTTAAAAAGCAAACATTAATTAAAGCTTAAATAGCTTTTACCACAATATTGGAAAACAGAATGTAGAATTGTTTTGATTTAAACTAATATAAAATTAACATATCTTCTTTTCGTATCTCTTATATATATATATATATATATATATATATATATATATATATATATATATATATATATATATATATATATATATA
>Ga0214542_1008564_pt1 | contig 16725 bp, 11 predicted proteins | sample CNSS1metaG_FD_160096 | JGI IMG/M metagenome (GOLD analysis project Ga0214542, IMG submission 160096) | Root nodule microbial communities from cowpea collected in UCLA plant growth center, Los Angeles, California, USA - CNSS1 | ecosystem: Host-associated > Plants > Roots > Nodule | place: USA... | reverse complement strand
ATAATAATAATAATAATAATAATAATAATAATAATAATAATAATAATAATAATAATAATAATAATAATAATAATAATAATAATAATAATAATAATAATAATAATAATAATAATAATAATAATAATAGGGTGCGGGAAGCAAAAGTCATTTGCAAGGTGAATTCTGGATGTGGAGGATTCGGGTTTCCCCCTCTTTTTCAATTGAATCATGAAGGAAAACTGTATAAGCAGAAGCTTTGCTAACTTCACTTGCATTTTGGATTTGGAATTTTATATGAAAATAATAGACATTTAGAACAATTTTATGAAAAAACTCATTTTAATCGTATTTATTTATTTGCTTCTGAAGTGTTTTCTAAAATAACTTGCTCATACTTGTATCTAGGCTTATTTTGCATTTTGTTATAAACAATTAAAAATCGATTCATATGAATGTTAGATTCATGGGAACACTTTTATATCATTACCGATTACCAAATTCGAGAAGTTAGCATTACCAGCCAAAAATTCCTAAGAACTTTAAACCTTATATTTGGATTAGGATTTCAACGATTTAAAAAAATTAAAATATAATATATTTCGATTACTTATAATTAAATTTTTTTCATTTGTTAAATATCAATTTTCTTCTTTAAATAAAGTAATTTAATTTTTTATTAAAGAAAAAGTGTATTTTAAAAATATTTAAGCAATTTGATCTTATTTTTCAATTGGAATTAACTTAATTCGATCTTCAACCTATGCTGACATGTTTCGACATTCGATCAGATCGACTCATTTCGACCTTCATTCTTTACCGACTTGTCCTCTAATCTTCAACTCAAATCAACTCATCTCGACTTTTAACTTGGGTGAACTCATCTCGACTTTCAACTTGAGTGAACTCATCTCGACTTCCAGATTGGACCAACTAGACTTGACCTTTACTCCAAACCAACTCAACACGACCTTTGACCCGAGCTAACTCATCTCAACCTTCAAAACGGGTTAATCCATCTCAACCTTCAGACCAGGTCTAATCGACACCACCTTCAACTTGACCATCTCATATAAACCTTTGACCACAGCCAACTTGACTTATCGTTCCTCCTAGGACAAATTGATTTAACATTTGGCCTATGAAAAAATGACTTGACCACCATTGTAGAATCAGCTTAACCTTCATCGAACAATGACTCTCTCAACCTTTGGCTAAACTGACATGTGTCAACCTATAGTTCAGACTAACTCAACTCAACCTTCAACCCAAACCAACTTGACTTGACTAACATGGTTTGACCTTCGACCCGACTAACTCGTCTCAACCTATTGCCTTGGCCAACTCAACTTAACTTTCATATAGGGCCAACTCTGCTCAACCTACGAGACGGGCTAAACAAAATCAACCTTCGACTTAGGCCAACATGGCTCAACCTTCGTTCCAGGCCAACCCAACTCAACCTTCAGCCCTAGACAACCGACTTGACCTTTGATCCAGGAACATCCGAATCAACCAATAACCCGAACCAACCTAACTCGACCTTCGACTCAGACCAACCTGCCTCAACCTTCGTCTTGCGTTGAACTGTCCTTCAACTTGACATCTTACTCAAGACGAATCGACTCGACCTTCAACTCAAGTAGTCATATTGACCTCCGACCATGACTCAACTAGTTCTTTCTCCTAGGTCAAGACTCGATATTTGGTTTATGCCAAATTAACACGATCTTCAGCCTACGCTAACTTGTCTCAACCTTCGACCCAATCGACTTGACTCAACATCCAACTCGAGCCAATTCTTCTCAAACATCAACCCTAACTAAATCAATTCAACTTTCAACCAAGACAACCCATCTAATTCATCAACCCAAGCACAATAGACTCAACCTTCAACCTAAACTCGACCTTAGTAAATGGAGTGAAAATAAATAGAATTTCAAATTTCTTATACATTTTAAGATATTTGAAAATTTTCCATTTTTTCATTTGAAATACCTATCAAAATTTCTTAAATTTTAATTTATGTCTAATTACTTTATCCAAACAAGACATTTTAGTGTATAAAAATTTAAATTCTTGAAATAAATAAATAGCCTTTTTAAATTATCTTATCCAAACACAACATAAGAAAATTTTATCCTACCAAAAACATCGGAAGATACAACTCATCCCTTGCTAAAGTGTTTTGCCAGTAACATACAACTCTGGAAAAGATGAAGAATTTTAACCTCCATTTTTGTATTACATTCTTCAACCTCATGTAGAATCGGATCACCAAAGAAAGATTCTATCAAGAGTCAGTAGACACCATGTCAGTGCTGCCATTTGGATGTAGCTTTCCCCTCTTTCCCTTGCCTGGAGACTGCCACACAAATCATGGATAATGTCAGAAACACAACACTTAGATTATTGAAATTTAAAAGATTCAAATGAATCCTTTCTCCGTAGGGAATTTAGTATTGGGTCCGTATTACTGAAATTTTTTTTCATCAGCAAAGCGGTATTAAATATATTAATGACAAATGAACAGTTGAGAAGTCACTAATCATGTAAGCCTAGGTGAAATGAATGGCAAATTTTGTAAAAGCTTATTGTATGGTGACTTTGATAAATGACAAAGTAATCAAAAGATATGACATTGTCGAAAACTGCAAGAAATCTGGAATAGCTGCGTTTCAAAGCTCAAGCCCATGTACTAAATTTTTAGGGTTTATGTATAGTGTTTAAATTCATGTGCATAGGTAGCAGAACTTAAATTTATCTCTCGTAAATATAATATGTAAATAATTCAGAAGAGTATTCGTCTGTCTGTATGTTAGTACATGAGGTATCATAAAAGTTTTTAATAGTTTCCTTAGCCGAAATATTCAACTTTGAATCTAAGTGGGTTCGGTCCAGCTACACCTATTTAGCCACCATCCAACAATCTTTCCTCTAACATACCTCATTTTCCGGCTCAGATTCACATTTTTTGTCATTTCCCAAAATAGGGTGTCCAGATTCTCACAGGCATTCACAAGGACTGTGGACTGCCCCTTCTCCACCAGCCCTTTCACTACTACAGTTGATATATCCCAAAGTCAAAATACATTCACTACCTCTTGGATAGCACTTGCATTAATATTTGGAAATTTAGATTAATTTTTCCAACAATTTCAACCATGTCAATTACCAAGAGTGACATATCCCTCATACAGCAATAAACGATGAGGTATCCCAAGAGTGTAAGGACTCAATAGCATGAGGAAGGCCATACAAAAAAGAAACTTGGAAGAGACAAGTGATTGAGTAATATACCTTTCTATCTGAAATTGAATTCCTAGAAGCAGCCTTGCTCATGATGTTTTTGTAGTATTGTGTAAATGGAGTGTTACCATTTCGTTTTTCAACCTGCCAAATCAGATGTTTGATTAGTGTAGTCACACAAATATGACTGACTAGAAGACTGATTCAAAGATGAATTTAAGGGACAGATAACCTGAAGAAATGATTCAACGGACTGATGATCCTTTGGTGAAAAAGGCACCTCTTCTCTTTTCTTCTGCACAAAGTCAATATTTATCTCCACCTGAATTTACCCAACACAAACAGAAAACGGAAAAAGAGATGGATGAGACGGCTATATTTAAATTTTGTTTTTTTAAAAAAGGACAAAGGGAAGGGCAAAAATGCTTAAACATCAAGCAAGGGAAGGCTGCCAAGAAATGACATACAACACAAGTTTATCTACACTCTTAACAGAACTTACAGCTATGATAGCCAGTTTGCTATGTGATAGTGATTTAAAGATTCAACTAGCCTTACATGCATTCAATTAAATCTCAAAGTTCAAGATGGCATGTAATATACTCTAAATAGACAGACATGAAAACATGATTGTTTTCTCACCTGGTCAATGAAACGCTTGATAACACGTCTGAAACTCTCAGTAGAAGTTTTCTCAAAGACCTTCTTTAGGTGTATAAGTGGAGCTGTCGCTAGCTCAGGAAAAGATATATGATAACTCCATTGAGCAAAGTGCTCTGAAAGGAGTTCAATCGCGGATAATACACACTCTTCTTGAAAGCCACGTGATTTTAACCAATGCTTTGGAAGCTGCATTAAATTTAAACTGTAAACTACAATGAAGTAGATGGTCCAAATATGTGCTAAGAATTCAGAGGCCGTGTGATATTGGATAAGTATAATTTTTTAAACTAGAAAAATTAATAAGTTGGGGGCGAGGGGGCTGTTAAATTCATCTCTGACCTTTACAGTAGACATAGGTTGCAATACTTTGCCAGGTTTCCCACTATCCTTGGCAATTTTGTATTCTAAAACATCCAGCACCAACGATGTAACAGGGATGAAAACCCCACTAGAACCAGAAAGATTATTAAGCCATTGGATACATCTGAGTCTCAGTGGTAAATATCTAGGCCCGGGAAACAGGAGGGCAACTCCATTTATAATCTGTACAATCATATAAAGCAATGGCTGAAGATCATAGTCATGTATGCTAGCTGATATTAATGTAACCCACATATCAATGCAATTGATGTACTGCCAACTGCAAATTGTTTTAACCACCTCCTGTATACAAAATATAAGGCAAAATATCAGAAAATTTACCTCACCATGGTAATATAATACTTGCGTAGAAGTTAATTCTTCAATTGAATGTTTCATTAAACATAACATTAATAAAAGGAGGCCATCAATATTAAAATTGTTTGAAGCTTACTTTCTTCTTGGTTTGCCACCCTTTCTGCAATATCTTACCCAGATGCAATATACATGTCATTGCTTTGTTTGATGACTTTTGCATATCTAAACAACACAGCTCCACAAAGGAATTCCTTAGAAAACGAATATGTTCAAACTTTCGCTCAACAGATTGAGAGTTACTAATAAAGGCTTTGTATGTTTTGACAAAGCAGAAGTCGAACCAGTTAGAGCTAGACATAGAAGCTATATCTTGTATAATGAGAAAGGAGTGTGATGATAGAGACCCATCACCCGTTGCCCACAAATGAATAGAAATCTGCAATAGATTCAAGTGCAAGTTAAGGAAGATCTCATGTCATGAGATTGGCATTACACACATCTTGGCCAAAAGGTCAAGAAGGTACATATATAAAATCTTCCTTTAAACACAAACCACAAATATAGTATCAATAGAATCAAATCATGGTCATCCAGGCATCAACCAAATTGGATGGAACATATTGCTATTACTAGAAATTAACGCCAAGACAGTTTGTATGACAGAGAGACATTTTATTCCTCTTCAAACAAAAATTGTGGGTACAAAATTTAAGAATACCTTAAGAAGATTGCGCAGTAAAGATGGAAATGCACACAGAAAAATGATTGAAGTTCTGAGCCCACAAATCGAGAAGGCCAATAATTCAGAGTCAGTGACCTGGTTCAGGAGAAACACGGTACTTCTTAAGTATGACTTAATAAGCGGTCTAAGAGACAACCACTTTGGTGTATTCTTTAGGTCCAAAACAGCTTCCTTCCTAGAACTAGTGTTCGATATTCCCAATAGCCTCCTAAATGTAGCATCAGCCTCTTGTAGCATGAACAGTATTATCTTGCAGAAAGTTTCACTCTTCTGAATGCCATCAGAAAAGACACAACCACTGACACTGGTTGCTTCAGAATCATTGTGGCATGCTTCCCTATAAGCATTTATGAGACAAGTAAGAGCAGCAACACTATTCTGTTCTTTGACCAGTTTACACAATGAATAAACAGATGCACTTGTCAAATGTTTACCCACGTGAGAACATGCATTATTGCTATCAAGTGGCTGCACCAGACCTAAATTTTTTCCATCATCCGAACCCTGAACCACATAAATAAGAAAACAGTCAATTTTTCATTAATAGAAGTGATAATTGGATAAAAAGTTCAAAGTTCAAAGTTAGAGAACATGAAATGACAACATATACATGGAAATAGTAGCTCTACTATTTAGTATATTACTTGAGAACAAAAATATGGGTAAGGGTGCTTGAGAAATGATGATCTCTCAAAAGATTCAAGTAAATGTGTGTTCTTACTCCATATACAAAAGTGAAGACATTGAAGATTGTTCAAGACCAAAAAGACATCAACATAATTTATGAACTAACCCACACTTCCCTTCAGCAACAAATCCAAGAGGTTGGTCCATGTAAATTTCCTCATCTAGGTCACCATAAAAAGAAAGGTAATTTTTATCCAATTAATAGAGAGGCCACTGGTGAAATGCAGCCATGGCAAAGAAGAGTTGAACAGTGGTAATTTTGTCCACAGGAGAAAAAGTATCACCATATTCAAGACCTTATATATGTGTATCCTTATACTAGCTTTGAGGCGATTACCATCTGGCTTAACTTTAATGGTGTAAACCCACTTACATCCAACTATCTTTTGAGGTGGAAGAGTCGTTAGCTCCCATGTGTTATTCTAATCAAGAACCTATATTTCAACAATCATAGTTTATCTCCATCTATGATGATCAGGTGTTTCATGTACACATTTAGTTATGGTGAAAACACAAATAAGACAAAGGGGGTGAGAGGAGAATGAAGGAGACAATCAATGATAACTTGAACTAAATGATATTTTTCCTTTCTGTTGTACTAATTTTGTGAGGTGTTTGAGGATAGGTAGACTAATGCAAAAGGTCGTGCATTAAAAGAGTAAAAAGCCAAGAGAGAAGTATTCTTTAGCATTATCTCTCCTCAAAATCTTGATAATTTGCACAAACTGATTTTTATTTCATTAAGACACAAAGATAAACAAAAGTTCATATCAATCTTTCGTTAATTAAAACCCAAGTCTAGAGTGTTCATCTATAAAAAAATATCTAAACCCAAAATAAGTGATGTGACTTGGATTCCAGATGTAAGAATGAATTGTGGAAAAAGCAAAGTTAGATCTTGTTTCAGTTCTCTTTGGAAAAGGTGATCTAACATTTTTCCCTCGCTGACATTACTTATTCTAAGACTTCATCTTTGGTAACCTTCAGAAGTTTATCAATTTTGATAAGTGTGGATAACTCAAATGCTCTTGTAAAAGTTTAGAAGATGCAGAACACGGGAACACATAAGGGTTGGTTTCAAGATAGTATAGTCCTCTAGATTCATGTCCTCCACCAATCAATTGACCCATACCACATTTTTCTATAGTCAAAAAATTAGCATTAAAGGTTAATAAACAATCTAATCACTTTATTAATTGACACAGAGAAATTTGGTTAAAAGGGCAAGTAGAAGAAACAAGGATCACAATTATGGTTTAAGGGAGAAAGTGAGACTTGACTAACCCCCTAGGAAACAACTTTGGACCCATTAGGGAGACTTAACTAACTTCCGAGCTAAATCAATAGAATGAGGAACTCTAGGATTAATAGAATGAGGAACTCTAGGAGAAGAAATGGAAGAGAGCAAGGAAGTATTACCATAAATAAGATCAAAAGCACCTAAATCAAGTATGCATGGACTTTGACTTTCAACGGTTTGAGAAATGTAAGTTGAGTACAAACCAAGCAGTGTGAATGGTTGAGCTATTGGATTTTAACCCTAGATATTCCAGATATTCTTCATCAAAAGACTGTGGTTCAAGTTCAACAATCTAAAATTTCGAGACATTGTCTGTCTTGTCAAGATAACCAAGCAAAGACAAGCAATTCTCTTATGTGTATGGTCCATCTTCTTAAAATAAAAACATTGAAGACCTTAGTGACCATTACAGCCTCCCCTTCCCCGAGTAGACACAATGGCAGATGATTCAAAAAATTCATGTAGATTTCTAATTAGGGTGGGAACATGAGGGGGCCATGTTCTTACACTCTCCACCAAAGGAACTTCTACACTGATAAGGATTTAATCCAGAACACTATCAAAATTTTGGTTCATGATTTTAATCTGCAATAAAAACTTCTAAGAACACCTTCAAGTGCTCAATTGGGAATTGGGCTTCGACATTGAAATAAATCCATGATGTGTTTGTTTAAGAGATGCCAGTTTATAAACAAAATCATAAAATCATTGAATATCATTTAAAATATACCTAGTCTTGTTTCAAAAGGAGTTATAAGTTTTGAACGTTCAGAGAGTTTCCATGGGTTTCACAAATCACCAGAACAAAGGACAATGCTGAAAACCCATCTTGCATTGCACATTTTCTAGTGATATTTCAGTACTCTCCTTTTCCAAGTGATCATGGAAACCTTGGCCAAAGAAGCAAAGCTCAAAATTGATGTAGACCAAGAGAGGTAGTTATTTCCATTAAACTTTTTTTAAGTAATTATGGGAGTTCTATAAAAAAGTGATGGCAAGTCCAAAAGACATTTAGAAGAAGGAAAAACGTAAAATAAAGGGTCCCCAAGAGGTGTTTTATGGTTTGCACTTCCACCAGCAATGGAGAATCAGAAAAGTAGATACAAAGGACTACAAAGGCCAACAACAGATGCCCACAGGAGATAATGGCAATGGTTGGCAACAACAGATGGTGGCCGATGAGAACAGTAGCAAACAACAGCTTCTCGTCGAACAATAACAACTAGAGCAGGATCAACCCACTCTAATACCACTGTGACAATGAAAATATGAGAAAAAGGATGCTTGAGAAATGATCTCTCAAAAGATTCATATACATGTATATGATATGTGTGTTCTTACATCAAACATATAAAAGGGAATATACAAAAGGTCTGCACCTAGGACTCTAGGTGACAGATAGGTACAATAAAAACAACTTTCAGCTTTTACAAAGTTGGTCAGAAGTTAAGTAAAAATATTCTAAAAGTAAAAATTATTGGGCATAGCTTTCCTCTGAGCTAAATTCTTGCAATAAAACATGAAATTCACTAAACATTAAAAAGTATTATAGACAACAACGTATAATTCTATATGATGCAGAAAATTTTCAAAATTTGGGAAAGTAGTTGATCTTTATTATAGTTAGAACGCCCAGTGACAGGTCCAAATCTGATAAAAGGAAGTGATCAAAAATGACCTGGAACTCTCCCTTCTATTGAATTTCCAAAATACAAGCTACTCCTCTCTCTTGCCCCTCCCACCATTCAATAACTTCGGTTTTAGTTAGCTACCTCCCTTGATACTTCGCTACTTTGAATAATGCCCATTGATTCTTGGCTGCTCAACCGATTCCTCCTTCTAAGACCTTATTTGTTGTATTGTAAGCCATTATCATACTCCCATAAAGATTTCCAATTCCTCTACAAATACTATGAAATAGAAATGTGAGGTTGGAATCTCAGATAACACTATGACATTCAATTGTAACACAGTCCATCAATGAGTGCATGTTTCTATAACACCTCACCATGCCAAGAAGGAAAAACTAACCACTTAGCAAATCTAACAAATAGTCTACACCGCAATTGTCACACAAGCAAATTCAACCACAAATTCATGCACATATTCCAAGTAACTTTCTTGCCAATGCTAAATAAGGCATAAGTCTACTCACAACCTCCTCGTCTTGGGTTTCTTCAATCTTCATATCATAACTTTCTAGAAATTTTGAAAACCCTGGGTCCTGGATATTTCAAAAGGATAAGTCAGTCATTGGAACAGCAAACATTGGATAGCAAAAAACAGAAACAGATACCTAATTTGTTAAACAAAAAATGGTAAGAAATGAAGAATAACAATATGCCACCATGAAATTCAGCAACCAAACATACAACTCCAATTCCTCTCTTTCCTTGGCCTATCATGTTTTAGTTCTTGCAGAGCTGACAAGCCCATTGTAAGAAGAATGTGTATCTTGCATTAACTACCCTACTAAACTAGATAATACTCAAGCAGAACAGCAAGTGTTTCAAGATTCAACATAAAACATAAAATGCTTCATGTTATTGTTGCTTGACATCACTTTGTAATATTGTTAGACTTCTTCACTGTTTGTTAACATTTTTTCTGTCTTCGAGTATTCTTTATCCTTTACTTATGTGCAATTATTTTTTTCCAATAAAAAGTTTTAGTATGAAAGGGGAAAAAAGATCACCAAACGTTTCAACTACCGTATAAAACTTTGTAAGGCTCAAATAGGATAGAACAGAAAATCCTTCAAGGTTCAACATCAAACACAAGATATTTCATGTAATGTTATATTGACAGAACCTTGAAATATTGTTAGACTTGTTCAGTGTTGTTTAACCTTTTCCTGTCACGGTGTTCTTATCCTAGTTTTATTTTCATTTGTATTCTCTTCTATCCAATAATTTTATTTACTAAAAAAGGAAAAAAGGCACTAGCATGACATAATTGTTCAAAAGAAGTACAAATCAAATAAAAAGGTGTCCATCCATATGATATTATGGAACAATGAACCACTCTCCAATCAACAAATAAATTTTAAATACAAAAATCCACCATAAGACCATTTGTCATAGGAAAATCACCTTTTCTCTCAATTTGTTCAATTTTTTTGCTTTCTTTAGAAGTTCAGCACAAATATCTCTGTTTTGCACTGATAAGGAACTAGAAACATTGCTGTCTAAAAAAAAAAATCTTACGTCAAGGTTTAATCAAAAGCAAGTAAAAAGGGGAAATTACATTGAGTTTAAACTGAAAGCTAGAAATATCCTAACTCTCAATATAATGTTCACTCTCACTGTCGCTTCCAGCATCATGTAAAAAGCTTGAGTCCTGCTCACAAGCTCAAGAAATCAGTACATGAAATATACAATAGTTAAGGCAAAAGAAAAAGTAAAACAAACAAGTGTTTTCGCAATAAATTAGAATTTAAACCTCTGAAAGAAATCCATCACTTTCAGAATCATCTCCAAGAACTTCACTGTCATCTTCACTGAATATAGCATCAAGAGAAGTGTCTTGAAATCCTTCAACTATGTTTCTGATACCAACAAATGAACAGTTAATTAGTATGATACCATGTACAACCAGCTAAGGAATTTGAGTGTATTAAAACCGATGGATTATGATAGTCTTCTGATTAAGTTAGTTACGATTAAAGCCAAGTGATCTGCTTATATGAGTCGATTCTCCATTTGGGAAAAGGACTTGCTCTTAAATAAAAAAAATAAGAAAGAAAGTTTGTTAAAGGAGTAAGAACAATTTTTTTATACAGGTAATTCAGGAGGAGAGAAAGAAAAGCCATGTTTTCAACTTCAGTTTTCTTGGGGCCATAAGAATTTCAATTGGCTGCAAGCATTTACTTTTTTCTGCACTTTCTTTTTTTTAATTCTTACAATTTTGCTATCAAATTACCACCAATCATTTTCATCTATTAGAATTTATAGCAATTCATGGAATTTTTAATTACTTTGAAAACAATGTTTTGGTGGGAACTACCCATGTAGTTCAAAATTTACCAAATAAAAGAAAAAGGATGTTTGAAAACAAAAACATACAAATGAGTATAATAGAAACAGAAACAAAGTGAATATGTCAATAAAATCAACAGATAATTATATTTAGGTAACCATTTACCTTTCATTTGATGGATTTATTGTATCATTCTTTAAGTTTTCTTCAATATCATGGCTATCTCCTGTGGCAATAAATTTTCCAGGAAATAAAAAATTCAAACTAATGAGTACACATCTTCCCTATAATTTAGTGCACCCACATAAAAGCAAATTGCATTCCCAGACAATATAACTACTAAATAAACTATAATAAAACATATGAATCCTAACCAATATAACATGTGATATAGAGTAAACAAATCATCATATATGCAATACTAGAAAATTCTTACTTTTTGAAGCTTTCCTTTTGAACTTGGAATTTAACTTCCTTTTGTTCCTCAAAACTGACTGCAAATTCTTTTTCGCAAACTTCCTCGCTTTTTTACCCAACTTTCCCATTAGGTAGCAATATCAACAGAGATTCTAGACATAAAATAATTACAAAATTTCAAGAAGAGATGCAAATCAGTTTCAAAGCACATAACAGACTTTATCTATAAAAAAAAAAAAGACAGAAGATAGAATCTTTATACTTCTTTGTCAGTCAAGCCTAGTATTTTCATATCAAACACCTATTTGGACAATAAATTGGATATTTAAATGCCCAGAGGTGATTGGAAAACTCTTCATAATAAAGGAAAATGTCTCAGTAATCACCGTAAAGGTGAACCAAAATTTCCCCGGGTCAACGTAGGATTCGGTGTAACCCGGTGTAGCAGATGATTTGTGTTTTCAACATTCTTGAAAATAAATTTTCAATAACATATATAGATTAAAGTGTTAAACTCTTTAGGATAATAGTTGCCCACAAGAAATTATCAGAAGCTTGCAGAATACTCCAAGCAAAAGGATTAGCAGAAGTTCAGAAAGGATCAAAAAGTATTGGAAAAACTGAAATTAATTCTCTTTTAAAGTTTACCAAGAGAGAAGTAACAATGAAACTCGAGTAAACACTTGGTTAGGGATTTAACATGAAAATTTTGTTAGGGATGGAAACTGCGTGAGAATGAGTAAAACTCGTTAGGGATGGAAGCTGCGAAAACATGACAACGAGTAAACTCACACCGTGGAGGCTGCAATGGAGCATCAAGATGACCAGGAGGGCGGGAGCAACAAGAATAAGTTGCGAAGATACTTTAGGGTTTGAAGTTTAACCCAATCTTTCAGTTTTTTATGTGTTACAAACAAATTTGTCTATTTATTAGTATATTATATTACATAAAATATTATATTATGTTATATATATGCAGAGGTTAAAATATTTTGTTAATTTCAAGGTTAAATTAGTCATAATTTTATTTTTATTTTTGTGTGTAAATAATCTTAACTTTTGTCAATTATCTATCTATAATCTATAATAATAATCTATCTATATCTATAATCTATCTATCTATAATAATAAAGGAAATTCCTCTTTTTGTGTCCACATTTCATAATATCCATTTTATCTTTAGTTATTTTAAAAATTAATTATTTTATAAATAATTTACTTTTAATCATTTTTCTAAGTGATTCCTCTTTCTGTGTCCACATTTCATAATACCCGTTTTACCCTTAGTTATTTTAAAAATTAATTCTTTTATAAATAATTTACTTTTAATCATTTTTCTAGGGGATTCCTCTTTTTGTGTCCACATTTCATAATACTCGTTTTACCCTTAGCTATTTTAAAAATTAATTATTTTATAAATAATTTACTTTTAATCATTTTTCTAACAATATAAGGGATTCCTCTTTTTGTGTCCACATTTCATAATACCCGTTTTACCCTTAGTTATTTTAAAAATTAATTATTTTATAAATAATTTATTTTTAATCATTTTTCTACAAATCTCTTTTGTCTTAAATCATCATTTAAATTTTCTTTTTACATACCTTATTTTTTTATATATATTTTTAAAATTATATATATGTTATTGATCTTAACTTTCTTGAAAATTAAAAATCTATCTTCTATAACAATAAAGGGGATTCCTCTTTTTGTGTCCACATATCATAATACCCGTTTTACCCTTAGTTATTTTAAAAATTAATTATTTTATAAATAATTTACTTTTAATCATTTTTCTAGGGGATTCCTCTTTTTGTGTCCACATTTCATAATACCCGTTTTACCCTTAGTTATTTTAAAAATTTATTATTTTATAAATAATTTACTTTTAATCATTTTTCTAGAGGATTCCTCTTTTTGTGTTCACGTTTCATAATACCCGTTTTACCCTTAGTTATTTTAAAAATTAATTATTTTATAAATAATTTACTTTTAATCATTTTTCTAACAATAAAGAGGAATTCTCTTTTTGTGTCCACATTTCATAATACCCGTTTTACCCTTAGTTATTTTAAAAATTAATTATTTTATAAATAATTTACTTTTAATCATTTTTCTACAAATCTCTTTTGTCTTAAATCATCATTTAAATTTTCTTTTTACATATCTTATTTTTTTATATATTTTAAAAATTATATATTTGTTATTGATCTTAACTTTCTTGAAAATTAAAAAACGCGAATACACAGGCGCGACATCGCTTGTGTGTTCTATAATATATATATATAACAATAAAGGGGATTCCTCTTTTTGCATCCACATTTCATAATACCCGTTTTACCCTTAGATATTTTAAAAATTAATTATTTTATTAATAATTTACTTTTAATCATTTTTCTAGGGGATTCCTCTTTTTGTGTCCACATTTCATAATACCCATTTTACCCTTAGTTATTTTAAAAATTAATTATTTTATAAATAATTTACTTTTAATCATTTTTCTAACAATAAAGGGGATTCCTCTTTTGGTGTGCACATTTCATAATACCCGTTTTACCCTTAGTTATTTTAAAACTTAATTATTTTATAAATAATTTACTTTTAATCATTTTTCTACAAATCTCTTTTGTCTTAAATCATCATTTAAATTTTCTTTTTACATATCTTATTTTTTTATATATTTTAAAAATTATATATTTGTTATTGATCTTAACTTTCTTGAAAATTAAAAATGCGAATACACAAGCGCGACAGCGCCTGTGTGTTCATTAGTGTTCAATTAGATCATTTTTTTTGTTAAAACCGTTCAAATCATTAACGGTCATGAAATATGACTGTCACGTGTCACGATTTTTTTTTAATTCTTTTTAATTTTTTAATTTTTCTTTTATTTTTTTAATTGTTTTAAATGTCCATGTGTCATACTATCCGTGTTTACGTGTCAGAGACAATGTTTTATATTCAATTTGGTCTTTATATTTGTTATTTTTATTCAATTTAGTCTTAATTTTAGTTAACATGAACCAATTGTGTCCCCATCGAGGATGAGATCAAATTTAATTTTTATATAAAAATTATAATGATATGAATTTTAATCATTTTTCTACAAATCTCTTTTGTCTTAAATCATCATTTAAATTTTCTTTTTACATATCTTATTTGTTTATATATTTTAAAAATTATATATTTGTTATTGATCTTAACTTTCTTGAAAATTAAAAAATGTGAATACACAGGCGCGACAGCGCCTGTGTGTTCACTAGTGTTCAATTAGATCATTTTTTTTGTTAAGACCGTTCAAATTATTAACGGTCATGAAATATGACTGTCACGTGTCACGATTTTTTTTTTAATTCTTTTTAATTTTTTTATTTTTCTTTTATTTTTTTTAATTGTTTTAAATGTCCATGTGTCATACTATCCGTGTTTACGTGTCAGAGTCAATGATTTATATTCAATTTGTTATTTTTATTCAATTTACTCTCAATTTTAGTTAACATGAACCAATTGTGTCCCTATCGAGGATGAGATCAAATTTAATTTTTATATAAAAATTATAATGATATGAATTTAATATATTATATAAAAATATTTATTTAAAAGTGTGAATTTTAGTATAAAAATTTAATTTAATCTCATCTTCGATAAGAACAAAATTGGTCGATTTTAACTAAAATTTGGACTAAATTAAACAAAAATAACAAATATAAAAACCAAATTGTACATAAAATCTTCACTCTGACACATGGCACATTGTTAGATTGACACGTGGACATTTAAAAAAAATTAAAAAAAATTAAAAAGAAAATCAAAAAAATCACGAAGTGACACGTGGTAGTCATTGTTCATGACAAAAAATGACTTAATTGAATAAAATTGACAAAAATTATGACGTATTTGAATACAAAAACAAAATTAGGATTGATTTGACAAAACTTGACGAAAATTGAGACAAAGAAAGTATTTTAACCATATATATATATATATATATATATATATATATATATATATGTGTGTGTGTGTGTGAATTTTTATTTAATAGAATTTGTATTTAAAGATAAAATTGAAAAAAATATAAACACTAAACTTTTATTTATATATATATATACATACATATATATATATATATATATATATATAAAGAGGATATCCTCTTTTGTCCACAATTCATTATTTTAATTTTACCCTTAATATTAATTTAAAAAGTTAATTATTTTATAAATATTTTATCTTTAACCGTTATTCTAAAAATTTATGGGTTTGAAGTTTAACCTAATCTTTGAGTTTTTATATGTTACAAAAAAAATTATTTATTTATTAGTATATTATATTACATAGAATATTATATATATATATATATATATATATATATATATATATATATATATATATATATATATTTTTGTTTATATTTTTTTTTTTTTTTTTATTTATATATATAATTTATTTAATTATAATATATATCTATAACAATATATAAAGAGGATATCATCTTTTATTTTCACATTTCGTTATTCCAGTTTTACCCTCAATATTATTTTAAAAAGTTAATTATTTTATAAATAATTTATCTTTAACCGTTATTCTAAAAACTTATTTTGTCTTTAATTTTAAAAATGTATTGTATCTTACTTTTCTAACTAGTATTAAACTTGTGCGTACTCACAGGTCATTTTTTTTTCTTGTTAAGTTTAGATTAAAAAATTTAATATATTTATATATATATATTGTGAATTAATTGAAAATAAATAATATTATTTTAATTATAATTTCTTTATATTAAAAATAATGGATTATAAAAAATATAACTAAAATAATAATAATAATTGTAATGGATTATACTAATGTTAATATTATTAATATTAATAATAACAATACTAATAATATAAAAAATAATAAATTTAGATTTATTTGTTTTAGATTATAAAATTCACACTAATTAACTAATTGAGTAGTGATGTGTAGTAAAATAATATTATCATATGATCAAAATTTATAATTAAAGTTTTGAGTTATATATTATATTAAAATGATA
>Ga0214542_1008563_pt1 | contig 16726 bp, 5 predicted proteins | sample CNSS1metaG_FD_160096 | JGI IMG/M metagenome (GOLD analysis project Ga0214542, IMG submission 160096) | Root nodule microbial communities from cowpea collected in UCLA plant growth center, Los Angeles, California, USA - CNSS1 | ecosystem: Host-associated > Plants > Roots > Nodule | place: USA... | reverse complement strand
AATTAGAAAAAATAAAAAAAAAAATATATATACATATATATATATATATATATATATATATATATATATATATATATATATATATATGTATATATATATATATATATTCCTGGTCCTACTCATTAATTTCAAGAAAAACACAAAAACACTTTACTATGACCCAACAGGCCAGAAGGATAAAACTGGAACATAAAATAGATGAGCCACACGAAATATGGACCGGCCCAAAAACCCTAAACCGAAATCTTAAGTTCTAAGATTAATCAAACATTCTTGAACAAATCATTTCTACCTATAATGTACCTTCACCACCACCTCAAATAATCGAGGCATATTAAATGTTTAATAGGTAGCAGAAAATTTTGTTTTTCTACGGGATTAATTTACTTTTTAAATTATGTATGTGAGTCAATTTAAAAAATAATAAAATTATAGATAGGACTAAATCGTGTTTTGTTTGCACGAATTTATTAAAAAAAATCGTGAAAGTTTTGCACGACTTCAATCGGTTAATTAATCTTACAATGAAAATTCGTAATTAAACAGAAGTCGTGACATGATATAAAAACAAATCGTAAAAATTATGGACGACATCTTCCAAATAATGTAAAATTAAAGTCATTAAAGTCGTGAAACATTTAGAAGAATCAAAACAATTTATACTGAAGTCGGAAACGACTTCTGTAAGAACTGACTAAAATCGTGAATGTAGGAAGCGGTACCTGCAAATAATTTATGATATAACGTGATTAAAAATGTCTTTGATATTTCTATATATTTTAACTTAAATAAATGTTTTCTCTTCGATTTATTTTTTGCAGAAATCACTTCTAACATACATGGTTTCTTCGGGAGTTAATTTTTGTTGCAGAAGTCATTTTCCTTATACACGACTTCCGTGATGTTTCGCAGCTTAGTTATACATTATTTTGAAAGATGTCAAACATAGGTACTACGACTTTATTTTGGGTTGAAGTCGTTCATCCATGCCACAACTTCTACTAGTTGTAGGTGATTTTCACAACAATTTTACAATAAATTCATGTCAACAAAAAGCACAACTTAGACCTACACGTGGTTTTTCAAAATTAAATTAACTCTGTTATACCTAGTTTAATTAAATAGTAAATTAACCAAGTTATATAAAAAAAACTCAGAAAAATTAGCTTCATACTGTGCTTTCATTTTAAAGATCTAAAGATATAAAAAATAAATGTTTACAGAATAACATAAACCAGAAAATCATATCCATAGATTAATCTCAATTGAAGTTGCATAAAATATGCCAGCATACTTTACAACAGATATCCATAAAACTAAACATGGAATCAAATCAAAAGAAGAGTAAGATGAACTCTAAAGTACAATTGAACAGAAGTCAACAATCTTCAGCCTCCAAAACCGTAGAGAGTTCTTCCCTGTCTTTTGAGGGCATAAACAACATCCATAGCAGTAACAGTTTTCCTCCTAGCATGCTCGGTGTAAGTAACAGCATCACGAATCACATTCTCCAAGAAAATTTTGAGAACACCTCTTGTTTCCTCATAGATCAAACCGCTGATCCTCTTAACGCCACCTCTTCTCGCCAATCTACGAATGGCAGGCTTGGTTATGCCTTGAATGTTATCACGAAGCACTTTTCTGTGCCTCTTCGCACCTCCCTTTCCCAAACCTTTGCCACCTTTTCCACGACCTGACATCTTCTCAATCCAAACTTGCCAAACTCAGATTTGGAAATTATTGTTTCGAATTCAATTGCGATATGTGACTAGAGGGAAATTAGGGATATTTATTAAAGCGGGAAGAGGAATCTGATGTGTTTTTGAAATCTGATCTCTGACGTCGGATTTTGAATTAATCGACGGTTCCGCTTGCGATCCGTGGGACTATAAATCAACAAGTAAGGACCGTCGATAAGTTATTTCAACGTTCAGATTTCGCATTCTAAAGCGCTACGCGGATTGCGACTTTCTTTTGCTGATTTCTATGGCATCACTTTTTGTAATTTTTTAATTTTAATTAAGTTTTGAGTTTATGACAAAGTTAAAAAAAATCAAAAATTATAAAAATAAATTGAAAATTCTTGAAAATACACATGACATGTATTTGGTGTTAATGTTAACTCAAGCCAGATAAAATTGAATTATTTTAAAGAATCGAAAAGTTAAATCAAATCAAAAAATAATAAAATATTAAAATAAATTAAACCAATAAATTAGGTGATAAAACAAAGTAATTAAGTCTATTTTTTTTTTAAACTTTGTTCTTTTTCTTATTTAATTATTTTTTAAATTAATTATTTTATAAATTTAATAAATAAAAAAAGTTTTTATTTTTATTTTTATAATAATAATTTCATGCAGAGAAAACTTTTAAGACACCTTAATAATAAATGTAATAGTAGTGCTATATTCCTATATTCTCTACCTACCTTCACTTCATTGACTTTGTCTTGATAATTTCGAATTGAACGAAGACAGCACCCTAACATTCAATATATTTAAAATATAATTAACACCCTCTTTTATCATGCTTTAAGAATAAGAAAAAAAAATCACTTAAAAAGATAAATATACTTGTATTATAAAATAAACAATATTCCTTCCCACAATACTAACCACTGAACTTGAATTATACCTATCTTGATGTAATTAAAGACACTTCTATATTATATCATATATTAACAACTATGTGTATCTAAATCCGTTCGACTCAAAATATTGACTCCAGCCCATTAAATCATGGTTTAATTTGATTATTTTGAAAGTATTCAATTTTCTGGTGTGACAAAAGCGTTGTTAATAGATGTTGATTCTTAAGCATTCATTAAAGTCTCATATTGACAAAAACTAAAGTGAAGGAAGAGTTTGCAATTTTGGTTTACAAATATCGTACTATAAAGAGTTTACAGTTTTTATCCATAAAAATTATGTGAAGGTTTACAATTTTTGCCCAAAAAATTATATAAATTATATTTGAATGATAACGTTTCTTGTTGAGTATATCTGAATATAAGTCTTGAGGTGTTGAACCACGTAAATTTTTAGTGTGTTTTTATTTATATTTTTCTGTTCTTATTTGTGAATATTTTTTCGCTTGAAGAAATTATTTTTTTGTAATGTGTGATTTCCCAATAATGATATGAGAGTTGAGGTTCTCACCAAAGGTTTCTTATTAAGGGAGAAAGAGAGAAGTTTGACATACTTACTAGAATCAACTTTGCGTCTTATGCCTTTGAAGAGAATGTAGTTTGTATGTGGCGAGATGCTCTTAGATCTGCAGAAGAGATTATAGTTGTTGCTCGCATTCCCGTGAGTGATGTACGATCGAGATTTAATTTGTGAGTCATGGTTTTCAGCATATGCGATTAAAATATATAATATTTTAGTATTTAGACCAAAAAAATTTATTAAAAATTAAAAATTTAATTAATTCAAATTTTAAAAATAAAACAAATAAAATAACCTAACTTTAACTCGTTTTAATTAAAAGGTTTAATTATGCCTTTGGTCCTCATTTTGGAGTCAAAATCTCAAAATGATACCCAAATTTTTAAAAGTCTCAAAATGGTCCCCTTTTTTGTTGAAACGTCTCACGTCTGTCATTTCAGTTAAGTCAAGGTTGACGCTGTTAGAGAGAGTGCCACGTGTCAGTTCAAAATTGAACTTTTTTTTGAATTTTTTTTTTGATTTTTTTTTTCAATTTAAAAAAAACAAAAAATTGTCACGTGTCAAGCTGTCATCGTGCCACGTGGCAGTGACAAAGCGATGTGACAGTGATAGTGACACGTGTCAATATTACGCCACGTGTCATTTCCTTACTCTCAATTTGGTCCCTTTATTTTAATTTGTCTCAATTTAGTCCCAATTTTTGTAAAAATTAGCAATTTTGTCCCTTTCCAAATTGAAATCAAATTTAATTTCTATATAAATGTACACAAATATTTCCATCAAAATTGATATTTCAAGTAAATATTTTTAACCAAATTAAGTTCATTTAATTCATATTTTACATTGAGTTGTTAATAGAAAATAATGTTAATAGAAAAAAATTCATAAATTAACTAGTTCATGTTACAATAAAACACATATAAATTTAAAATTTGAAAATAATTGTAAGTAAAGTTGAATATGAAATATAATTTTAAATAAGTTTAGCTATGTTAAAAATATATAATAAAAATATCAATTTGAATAAAAATATTTGTATAACATTTATATAAAATTAAATTTTGTTTCAATTTGAAGAGGGACAAAATTGCATATTTTTACAAAAATTTGAACTAAATTGAGACAAATTAAAATAAATGGATTAAATTGAGACTAAGAAAATGACACCTGGCATAATATTGACACGTGTCACTGTCACTGCCACATGGCACGATGACATCTTGACACGTGACAAATTTTTAATTTTTTTTTTTTTTAAAAATCAATAAAAAAATTCAAAAAATCGAGCAACTGACACGTGACATTCCCTCTAACGACATCAACCTTGACTTAACAAAAAGGACAAACGTGAGACGTTTCAACAAAAAAAGAGACTATTTTGAGACTTTTAAAAATTTATGTATCATTTTAAGATTTTGACTCCAAAATAAAGACCAAAAACATAATTAAACCTAATTAAAAAGATATAATAAATAAAAAATAATTACATTTAGTTCCATAAGTACTGAAGAACACTACTTGATCGAATAAGCATTGAAGAACACTACTTTATCAAATATCAATTAGTGTAAAAGGTTTTGGAAAGGGAAGGGCGAAGAGGCACAGAAAATAATTTATTCACAGTAAATGCTTATTCATATTTTAAAAACAATTTATAAAAAAAAAAAATTGAACATTAAGTTCAAAATATTAAAAAGGAGTAAATAAATAACACAATTTTGCATTACAGAAAAATCTCACACAGCACTATAATATATAGTAAGTAATTTGTTGCATATTTTATGTTAAACATATGTATTAAGTAAATGAATTAAAATAAAAATGGATATAAATATTATAATAAAATATTTTGTAAATTAAACCCTTTCTTAAGTTTTCAAATTTCATATGCTCTTTTCTTTTTACATCTTATTTATTTTTTCCCATTATTTGTTTACATATTCTTCCAAATTTTAATAAGTAGTGATTTATATCTAATTTATATTTTTGCATAAATTTTTCTATACATTTTAATTAATTAAATTACATTTGGTGAGACTTAAAATAAAATTAAGTTAATTTATATGTTTTTAATTAATTAAAATGACCCCAAAAAAGTTAAAATGAAAACGCAATTTCCTCGTTAAAAATTACAAAAGCTAACTTATAAAAAGCACAAATATAAACACTAAAAATACCACTAAGTTAAATATTAGATAAAAAAAAATCAAGTGCACCACAATTGATATTTTCCACATGGTTTCCAACCTCCACCTGAAGCAATCAAATCAGACCACTTTTCATCTAACAAAAGTCACAGAATCAAGTTAAGCATTGTGGGATTCCCATACCAGTTAAATACACAACAAAATATTGTTGCAACACAGTAATTCCCAATCCAGGTAAAACCTAATCTATAAAATCTCAAAAGTATCACATGTATCTTAAAGATTAAACTAAACAAGTTTCCATGGAAGTAAAAGCTTTCAAAAGAAGTACATAATAAGAAAACAAACTAAGCAATTGTTCAGCCTCCGAAACCATAGAGAGTCCTTCCCTGCCTCTTAAGAGCATAAACAACATCCATTGCTGTAACAGTCTTTCTTCTAGCATGCTCGGTGTAAGTCACAGCATCACGGATCACGTTCTCCAAAAATATCTTGAGCACCCCTCTGGTTTCTTCATATATCAAACCGCTAATTCTCTTCACGCCACCTCTTCTGGCCAATCTACGAATTGCAGGTTTGGTAATGCCCTGAATGTTATCTCGTAGCACCTTTCTGTGCCTCTTGGCGCCTCCTTTCCCCAATCCCTTGCCACCTTTTCCACGACCTGACATTTTCTCGGGAAAACTTTGCTACCGACTACAATTTAGGGATTTGAGGTTTCAGATTTGAAATGCTATAGAAACTTGGAGGGAGATTGAGTATTTATGGGAGCGGGAAGGGTGTGTTAGCTTGCTTTGGAATTATATCTCTGCCGTTGGATTGTATATTAATCGACGGTTCCTCTCCATTATCCATGGACTGATAAATAGACATTTAAGGACGTCGATAAAGAAGTTTTAAGGTCAGATATTGATTTGGAAGCATGCGTGCATTGGGATTAGTTTCGCTGTAAGAGGATTATGGTATCACATTTGTTTCTACATTTTGTTCTTTTTCTTATTTAACTCTTTTCTAAACTAACATTAACTACAAAAGTTTTAATTTAGAGATCAATTATAATTTTTTGAATTATTTTAGTTGTCAATAATGTTTAGTTTATAAATTCATATAATTAATTAATTATTTTTTGTCACTAAAATTAATAATTATTTAAATATTTTGTTGTAGTCTAACACGAATTCATAAAATAGATACTTCATTAATAAGTATTAATAAAATATTCTAAAATAGAGGACACTGATACGTGTCGAACACAAATACATATTATAAATTGGTTTCTAAATTTGTCACTAACATTAACTACAAAAGTTTTAATTTGAATTCATACAATAACAATCATATATTTATTATGTTTTTAAAAAATTATTGTATATTTTCCAATATTCATATACCACGTATCATATCCTATTTTTAAAATAAACGAATTATTGACATGTCATATGTAATACATATATCGTATCCGTAGAATGATGAGAGAAGGTGTTGATCGATTATATTTCAAGGACACTGATATTTTTTTACTACCATTTAAGATTACCCTTCACTACTATTTACTTTCTCTTTTTTCTAAAAATATAAAAGTTAATTTTTGTTAAAACTATTTTACCCTTATACAAATTGTCAAATAGTCCTCAAACTGTGTCAAATAACTTTTTTTCATATTTCAAACAACTTTTTTCCATATTTCAAACAGGATTATATTCCTTTAACAAACTTTGTTTTTAACAAAGTTGGACAAAATTTGTTTTCTAACATAGACCAAACATTTTTTTTTGTCTTTCTAACTCATATCAAACATTTATTTTACCTGTTAAAGTATTACCACATATGCTTTATCACATGTTTGTTAATAAAACTTTGTCCAAATATAATTTTCCTTTGAAATACATTGAATTTTACTTTTTTCTGTGTTGACTGATGAAGACGAAACAGTTTGAAGAGAAGGTAAAGTTGATAACAGTACTATATATTTCATTATTTAGGGGTCTCAACCTTACAGATCCACCTCCACTCCATAATGGAAAGGGGTTATGATGATTTCATCTGTGGCATATGCTTGGAATCCAAGCCAGTCTCTGAGCGTTTCAAAGATGGCAATTGTAGGTTTTACAAACACTCATTTTGCACTCACTGCTTATCCAAGCATGTGGAAAGTCGAATACACCGAAATATGCTCAATATGACTTGTCCAGACCCTAATTCTGTTGTGGAATTGAAGCCTTAATCTTTCCATCTTACTTAACAGCTTTTCACTTTTAGTACTCTACGGAATTAGTTTCCACATTACTGTAACAATGGAGGTATATATGTATATGCTTAAATTCTGTCTTTGCAGGTGTGGATGCGAAATTTGCTACGGTTGTGGGGTGGCGTATTGGTATGGATATATATGCCGTTGACGATGAATTGGTGGTATTTGACAAGAAATAAAATAGTATCTATGAGGATGCATATTTATGTTTCTGTTGTTTCAATCTATGCCGAATCAGGCTTATATAAATTGTTAGATATAAACTTTTGAAAGCGTGTTGGTAATTGGTAATTGAGTTTCTTAAATGCATTGGTAACTACATATATTGTGATTTTGTTTCCGAGGTTGAAGAAGATAAAGGGTGATATAGAATGTTATGTTGCACGCATCACAAAGCTTGATTTATCCTTTGTTTAACCTATAACAATGAATGAATGCGTAGCAGGATTATGAATAGAATGTAAACAGACTTGCAACTTATTATATATATTCACTGCATCATCAAGAGTTGCACGATAACAAAGCAAAGAAGAGTGTCCCGAAAACTAATGGATATAATAGAGTTGGATGAGAAGCTTTTGAGGTTGGCTATAGAGAAAAAGTGGCAGACATGTCCCCATTGCACCGTCTTTGTCGAAAGTACTGGTGGATGTGAACACATTACATGCAGGTTATTGTGTTATCATTGGTTTTTGACTTGCAATCTTTGTATATATATCATGAAATATGAAGGTAAGAGATTATGTTACTATCTCCACTGTTATGTTTTCAGGTGTGGGTGCGATTTCTGCTACATTTGTGGCAAGAAATGGGAGTTTGGTCACACGTGCAGGAATACTCCTTCTATTTAAACCAGATACAATTAGCAATGAATGAAGAGTTTTGAGTTTTGAATTGTCAATTCTAAGATTCTCCTAGTATTACGTTGTTTATGTGTTTTAGGCTATGCAAGGTTGTTGTTGTTATGGTTGATAGGGCTTTCAACCATTGTATGTCATTTTTTATATTTTTTCTGCGTGTTTTTTAATGAAAATATAAACTCAACTTTTTAACGTGCCTATAATAATAAGCATTTGTTATCTCTTGAGATATATAGGCATTTAAGCATACAAATTCAAACACTGTTTATACTTCCTCTAACTTCTTCACAAAATTATACAAAACTATAGGATAGGTCTCTCCAAAAGAATGAATGGTGTACTATATTTTTTTATTTGATTTATAAATACTTTTTCATATAGATGGATTCTTTAATAAGCTGGATCATACTTAATTAACTCATTCTACCTAATAAAATATTTTATATTATCTTAAGCTAATCCTTTTTTATTTACAGGTTAAACAATACAAGAAGTATATGAAAAAAATATATCCTTGTACACCTTATTTTTATTTTTCAAACCTAAATTGTATTAAACTTAAATGAAATAAATTTTGCATGTTATTTTGTTTCTATTAAAATATTATTGACGAGACGAAAACTCGCCGATCAACCTGGGTCTGTTTCAAGATTTTTGTACAAAAATTCAAAAAACAATGAGAGAGGGATCCATTATAATCAGGAAAATCATTTATGACAAGTTTTACTAACAAACTTTTAACCACACACGTAGCATTATCTTAATAAATGAAATAAAGATATAATATAACTTAGAAATAAAAGAAAAAAATTTATTTTATGATTCTATTTTTTATTTCCATTCTTTAATTTTTGACGTGATTTAATGTTGATATTTTTTTAAGAAAAAGATAGTACCATGCTAAGCAAACGAGTACTTGAAATTTGTAGTCTTTTCTAATCAATTCAAGAACGAGACAAAGCATTAATATTAGATATTAGATTCCAATATCTCGATTGAAATATCAATCCATGGTTGATGGAAATAATGTGATGGTTTTAGGAAAATGAAATTAGATGAGTGCGATGAAATGGTTAGTCTAAAATATGTATGTTGAATGAATTTGGTACTTCTAAAAAAAAAAAGGGTAAGATTAGTTAATGCAGAGTTATAGTGTTATATATTGATCAGGAGTAATTTTGTGATGAATAGTTTATTTTTATTAACTTTTTTCTTCAATTTTCTTTGTTTTGACTGTTTTTATGTTAATCCAAATAATATAATTTTTACTCCTTTTCTCTTTATTTTTTCATCTTTTCTCATTCCCACAATTCTTAAATACAAAACCTATGATTTGTTAAAAGTAAATTAATGTTGTCCTTAAGATAGAAGAAAAGAATTGAGCGGGAGAATTGGAGCATTATGTACACAATATCCAATAATCTAATTTCCAAAAGGTGTTTGGGAAATGTGGTATACCTCGTAGATTTCCAATAATTTCTTGTTTTGTTTTTATATGTTATCTTCTTTCTCTTGTGCTTATTCAAATTAACGATGGTTCCAAAGCATTATGGCTCCCACGCATTAGACAGCGTGGAGGTGCAAATGATGTCCCATAGTTGATGGTCCTTTCTTTTTCCAATGTTTTTTTCTTATATTAATGTAACATTAATCTCACAAATTATATTTTAAAATGGTTAACTTTATATTCCTTTCATTTCTTTTGTCACCCTTAGTTATGGTTTATTCTTTTTAAATTATTTATTTCTTGAATTGTCTTAATTTAAATTTAATAATAATATCAATTTTTTAGCATTTTAAACTATTTTATAATGATTCTCAAATCAATTCAAATATCACAAAACAATTTAAATACATTAAACTACTCATGACTCAACCTTTTGGAGGATTAGATTAACTATAATCCAATCCTCTCAATACCATTTTTATTTTTACAGTACATTAAATTCAGATATCAAAGAGCAATTCAAATACATCAAACTACTCAAAGACTCAATCTTTATGAAGAAATATATACAACCATAACTTAATCTTCTCCGTACCATTTCTATTGTACTTAATCACATTACTTACTAAAAAACCAAAACAAAATTTCTCTTCTTTCCTCAATTTCACAATTCTTACATTAGTTTTTCTTTTCTCTTTATGAATTTCACCTGCAAACAATTCTATATACCTTCAATCTTTCGATCACAATCAAAAATTAAATCTATTAATTCTCAATCATAATGCATTTATCATAGATTTTCAATCATAAATTTTCATTCATATAATTACAAATACAAATCACAAATTGATGAAATAATTAGCTTTCCTTGCCTTAGTTCGAGTTCCTAAAACAAATCATCCATTACAAGATTTCTTTTATTTAATTTGTTATTTCCACACACATAATAGGACCCAAATAAAAATAAGATTACAAATGAATAAAATATCATCTAAAAGGTAGAAAAAAATGTAACTAAAAAAAGACTACATGGTGGAAAACGAATAATTAAAAAAATCATATAAAAATTGAACTTCGTTTATTTTAAAATTCAATCAATTCAAAATACTTCTTCACTACTCAATTTCACTAAGGTATGGTATGAAAATTAAAATAAAAGGAAAGATGAAAAGGGAATAAAGTCCGGCAGAGAAAAACGAAAAAAAAGAAAAAATATTTTTATATTAACCTTAGATATAAAATATTTTCATTTAATATTTTAAAAATAGACCACTTGATCCAAAAAAGCATCCGTTTATACTACATTAAATGAAAAAAAAGTAAATAAACATTATAAGTCTCATTTTTATTACGAGGAGTGAAAAATAAAAAGTTACTCGTAACAAAAATAAATCTATTTTAAAGCTAAGTAGGTCAATTTGTATACTATTTCATGATTTTAAATATTAGAACATTAGATATTGAGTAATTATACTTAATAGGATTCGAAAATCTAATATAGGTATGAAATCTAGTTAAATTAATAAAAAAAAGGGTCGAAAACATTAATATCTAAGATTATATAGTATGAGTGAAAGGTGGGAAACGCAGGGTGAGTGGCTTTCACTTTTCGCGGTACCATAACTAACCTAACATGATCCCACCACAATTCCTTCTACACTTTTTTCACACTCACTCATGACTACCAAAACGCACCGTTTCACTACCTGTCACCGTCACCCCTCCACACCTGTCACCGGTTTCTGTGCCTCCTGTCTCCGCGAACGCCTCGCCGGCATCGATTCCTCCTCCTCCTTGCCGGACCTCCGCCGCACTAAGTCCTTCTCCGACCGTACAGCCGGCGCTGTCTCCTCCTCCGCGGCCCCGGAGCCCCGCCGCAGGTCCTGCGAGGTCCGACTGCCGCCACCGGGTGGCTCGCTGTCGGACCTCTTCAACCGCGACTACAAGAGCAAGAAGCCAACGAATCGGCACGCCGAGATCCGTTCCGGCAGTGCTGGCGTAGAAATCGGTGAGAGCGAGCGCGGCGACGCAGTTAGGGTTTCTGGCGATGAAGACGGGGAGGGGAAGACGATGAAAGAGTTCATAGATCTCGAATTGCGGAGCAGGAAGGGCGCGGGGAGAGATTTCAAAGATATCGCGGCGAGTTTTCGCGGCGCGGCTTCCGAATTCAGCAAGCGATTGATGAAATGGAAACGGAAGCTGAATCCGAAGAGAAACCACCGCCACAGCGACGTCGCCGGCGCCGACGTTTGTTCCGTCGAAAAGCTAGGGTTTAAGTCGTTGCGGGAGACGCAATCGGAGGTTGGAGAATACGGTTTCGCGTTGGGTAGAAGATCGTGTGACACTGATCCGAGGTTATCCATTGATGATTCGCGGTTTTCGTTCGAAGCTCCTCGAGCTTCCTGGGATGGTTATTTGATTGGGAAAGCATACCCTAGGGTTTCCCCCATGGTTCGTGTTGGTGATAAGGTTTTGGTCGAGGAAGAAGAAGAGGGAGACGTGAGTTTGGAGAATGGCGAAGAATGCTGTCCTGGTGGTTCTGCTCAGACGAAGCATTACTATTCCGATTGGCATAGGAGGAGGAGGAGTTTTGATAGATCAAATTCTCGTAGGAAGTCGATTATGGGAGACGTTGATGAATTGAGAGTGATATCTAATGCTAAGGTTTCTCCAGCCACAACCGAGTTGTTCTATGGGGCGAAGGTGTTGATCACTGAGAACGGTTTGAGGGATGTGAATTTGAAATCGTCTGATAGTGTAATGGGGTCCGGTTCCAAGGTTGATGCTTGTGATGTTGCAATTGAAGATGGTCAACAGGGATTGAACAAGTTTCACAAGTGGGGTAGGTTATGGAGTAAGTTGGGGTTATTGCAGAGGAGAAGGGAAGATATGTTGGGAGAAGGTGATTACGGTGGTGGCGATGCGGTTAACAAGCCACTTGCAGAGTCTTGGCAGAAGCTGAGGAGGGTGGTTAACGGTCAAGCGAGTGAGTCAGTTAGCCAGAAGCTTATTCGTAGCTATAGTGTTAGTTGTAGAGATCCTTGTAGAACTTCGGGTTTAGTCAATGGCTTTGGGGGTTCTGAGACTAAAGGCCATGTTTTGAATGGAAGGCAGAAGTTTATGCTTCAGAAAAACCGGAGTGTTAGGTATTCACCAAGTAATGTTGACAGTGGCTTGTTAAGGTTCTATTTGACACCGTTGAAAAGCTATAGGCGAAGCAGGTCTGCAAAGGGTAGCTTAAAGAATTCAAATTCAACGGCCAGAAGTTTCTTCTGAGGCGGTAACTAATTGAAGTGTATCTGGGCTGTAAAAACATATATAATGAAATTGATTCTTGTCCTTGATACAAAGTACTTCACATTGTTGGAAAACATAACATTGGAAAGATAATCAGACTTGTTGTAGTAGTTGTTCTCATGATGCTGGTAGAAGAATAAAACATTTATAGTACTAATGTTACAGTAATTTTTGACTTCATCACCCTTGTGAATAAGGTAGTCTGCTTTTAAATGTCGACAAGATGTAGGTAAAGTTTGTTAAGCCTCTCAGATAGCAGAGAGTATTAATCTTTTTCCGCCAATTTGTGGTTCAACCATGCAATTTCTGTGGATGCATGAAGGAGTAAAAGCTCTTGTAAATCTATATAACTACTATGATTACCAGCCTAATTTCTTTATTCTATTTCAGTATGTAACTTTTCTCTTTATTTTAAATTAAACTTATATGCTTTAACTGAATAAATGTTCTTATTCTTGTTATATAAAGTTGAGATTAGAATAAATAAATTGGATTAAGACTTTATAGCTCTTGATGTAATAGTGAGGGATGATTATGATAGTTTCAGGATATATATTTCATTGCTATAACATCTGATTAACCGGAAATTAACACTGGTTAGGATAAATATGGGTTTTCTGTTATATATATAGATTGTCGTAGCAAAAAGATGAGTAGAGGTGTTCACCCTATTGCAACTCATCGTCGTTGAATTATTATAATGGCATCTCCGTTCTAAATTCCGTTTCGCGTTGAATTTATATGGTGCTTGGATATTGGTTGGAAACGGGCTTAAACTAGAATTTAGGACAAGGTCGCTTTTACTTTTCATGTTGCTGTTACGGTTGGGATTTTGTAATCTATATCTCAGTCAGGTGAATGTGTCTCTACTTATTCAGGCTTCATGAGATGTCAGGTTGTGTGAGGAAAGTTTCTGACAGATTTGTGAAGCTGTTTCACATTTTGCTAGTCTTGTGGCAATGCGTCATAGGCTACCATAATGAAGTTGAAAAGAAATATCTTCGATATAAAAATGCTTTGTAAGCGCATGCTTTGACTTTAATTTGAAGGATCGTAGCCGAACTCAAGTTTCATTTTTTATATTCACTCACAACGGGTCTTTTTCATGATTTGCAATACTTATCTTTGTTTCTCCATCCCTGGTTCATTCTTTACAGTAAAACTATATTTAAAAGCACGAGTGACAGTGATAATGAAAACAATAGTATAGATATTCATGAACTAAATATAAAATGATTTGAACAGATAGAATGCTTTGCACTTGTAGGCATAATTTATGTTAAAGCGGATTTTACTTCACTGGGATTCAAGATAAAATCATGCAATTTAATGTATACATTATGTTGAACGGCCAAAAACTATCCATTGTGCATCCCCTTATCATATTGTATATATTCTAAAAGAAGATATGCGTTAATTGGATGTTAAATGTACAGTATGTCCAATCGGTCAATCGGCCATTACTGACCCCCAGGAGATCATCGGTCTCACGGGTAAGCGAACAACCATGTAGCATCATTAAAGGACCATCGGTCAGACGGTCGAACATAAGGATTTAATTGTACCCATGCCCATCGGTTCATCGGTAGAACAACATCGGTGGACCTTCTCGTCTCAAGGGTCCATCGGTCCATCGGTACAACAGCAACGATGGACCCTCTGACCTCTAGAGTCCATCGGTCCATCGGTACAACAACAACGATGGACTATCTGACCTCTAGAGTCCATCGGTTCATCGGTAGAACAGTAGCGGTGGACCCTCCAGCCTTGAACGCCCATCGGTCCATCGGTAAATTAACAGCGGTGGACCTTCTTGTCTCAAGGGTCCATCGGTGCAACAGCAACGATGGACCCTCTGACCTCTAGAGTCCATCGGTTCACCGGTAAAACAACAGCGACGGATCTCATAAAAACACAGGACGGTCGATCGGTAAAACGCATTACTAGCTTGTCGAAAACATCGTCATTTAACCCAGCCAAGCGACCATCGGTTGCACGGTCATATAACTTAAGCCAACGATTATCGGTTAAACGAGTCGATAATCGTCATTAAGGGATCATTGGGCCGTGATTAAGAAACCTTAATTACAGGCCCATGCCAAAAGCTATAAATAGGACCCAAAGGTAAGTTGGTAAGGATCTTAATTGCGCATTTATTACAACGGATAATCTGACACCCCGATCGGTCCCTTCTGACTTAAGCATCGGAGTATTTTAGACAGGTACCCCGATCGTCATCCCAACCGATCGAGCTAAGGAGTGGATTTGGCTGAAGTCATTGGAGAGGAGGAAGGTATCACGAAGTGAAGGAATTCTTTCAGTAGGCTCTTGGTCCCTACCCCGAAAAATTTTTGGCACCCACCGTGGGGCCGAGCAGTCTCCTTGGAAAATATACCCATATGGTGACCACGAGGAATCGAAACAGCAACATGGACAGAGGGAGATTAGCAGATGATCAAGCAGATACTAGGGAGATGATACGGGTGATGCAGCAGAGGATGGACGAGATGCAGAGGAACTATGAAGCGCAGATGCAGATTTTACGTGAGGAGAATGCCATGCTAAGGCAGAAGGAGGACGGAATCCCTTCCACACCGACCGTACCGGACCCGAACAGGTTAAGTCGTGTGCAGCAGCACAGGGACGCCGAACGGGTAGAGAGCCGCCTTCCCCCCACAGAACATGAGCAGTCACAACCTGCTCGAGTTGAAAGGACACAAGCGTCGAGGGGAAATGCATCACGCACGGTGGCAGAGAGTTCGGGAGCAAACGACGGGGGCCGCCCGTCACGACAACCGATCCCTGCATCGCGGTCTTCCCCCTTCACCTCGTATATCTTGGAGACGCCGCTACCGGAGAAGTGGAAAATGCCGACCTTTGACAAATATGACGGCACGACCGACCCAGACAATCATATGCGGGTCTTCATGCATCAGATGATGTTTCACGCTGTCAGCGATCCCATCTGGTGCCGAGTCTTCTCAACTTCGCTGACTGGGGAGGCGCTGGAGTGGTTCTCCGAGCTACCGACCGGTTGTATCGACTCGTTTGCCACCTTGAAGGCAAGGTTCAGCACACAGTTCGCGCCCCTGAAGCCGGCCATTCTGACAGTTGACAATCTGGTGAATATCCGACAAGAGGATGGGGAATCGCTGAGGAGTTACCTCGACCGGTATAATCGGATGTCGGTCAAGATAAAGGGTCTCAGCGACGAGATTGCGCGACATCACTTCTCTTACGGACTCCAGCCGGGAGTTTTCGCAGACAAGATAAGCCGTAAGAAGCCGCAGACGATGGAGGAGATGAGGGAACGCGCAGCAAAATTCATACAGATGGAGGATATGCAGGAGTTTAGGGTGAAGAAGAGGGAGAAGGAGGATGCTGCGCTCCCGAAGCCGATCGCTTCTAGACCGAGCAAACCTGCAACTCGACCCACCGAACGAAAGCCACCGAAGTTCACGACCTACACTCCCCTGGCTGTTCCCCGAGCCAGGATCCTGCAGGAGGCCTTCAGCGTCGATTCGCTCCCTGCGATCAGGAAGAAGCCTCCACCA
>Ga0214542_1008558_pt1 | contig 16732 bp, 6 predicted proteins | sample CNSS1metaG_FD_160096 | JGI IMG/M metagenome (GOLD analysis project Ga0214542, IMG submission 160096) | Root nodule microbial communities from cowpea collected in UCLA plant growth center, Los Angeles, California, USA - CNSS1 | ecosystem: Host-associated > Plants > Roots > Nodule | place: USA... | reverse complement strand
CCAACCATGTCTTCAAATAAAGGGGAAAAAAGCATCACTTACACGATACCAGGGAGTAGCTATATTTTTTAGAGAGGTTTTTTTTTTTCTTTCTTTTACTGAAGTTATATTTGATTTTTTTTTTTTGTAAATTATGAGATAGAGAAAAATAAATTAAATAATTTTTCATATACTAAAATTAATTAGTGTAGAAATTGTTTTATATAATATTTTAAAGTAATATTCTTTAAACTCATAAGTTTATTTTAATTTATGAAAAAAATAATTTTTTTTTCTGGTGTTGATAAAAGGTTTGTTTGAAACATATCATAATATACTCACTCCAAAGAAAAGTGATTCTTACCAAATAAGAGGTACAAGTAAGATAAGCTTAAAATCTATAAGGAAACCATGAAACTTAAGAATAAAAATTGAAATTTTTATGTTAAGTAAATGCAACTATCCGGTTCTCATTTGGTTTCTTACATTTAGAATTGGAAAATGTTTTCTTGACATTATTTAATTTGACAATCCACTTTAGGAGTATTTTGGTCATTAAAAAAGTTAATTTTTATATTTGTAAAGAAAGAGAGAGACTCAAGGATAAAATAGTGATGCAAAATTTTGTTGGATCTCAAAACCTAATAACTTATCTCACACCATAAAGGTGTATAGTCTATTCTTCCTTTCAACAAGGACCATATTTTATCTTTACTATAGTATAATAAGAGATAATTTAAGTAGCAATAATAAATAAATTTGTGTATATAAATAATTGATTGGATCTAGAATATAGATGATCTTATAAAGTTGGGCATAAGAAATTATATGAATATCTAGCTCTCATTCTTATTTTAAATTATGAAACTTAGGGATGACTTTCAATTTTGATAAAAAGATCTCATAAATATTAATATGAGTAATATTTAATTTTTTAAATTGGACATGAGGATAATGATTATGTACATTTGCAACTCCTTCTTCTCTTTATATTCATCTCAACATCGATAAATGTCTTTATATTCATTCTTGTTTTAAATTATTAAAATATCTTTAATTTTTTAAGTAATTTTAAAAAATATTAACTTTTCTTCTATCCTTATTTTCATGACTTATTTCTAAGATATATATTTGATTATTTTTATTTTTATTTTTTATAATTATTTTACTTTTATCCAATTGTTATTTTTTGATATTATTTTTCTTTTATAGTTATTTTACCTTTATTTAATTGTTATTTAATACTCATATTAATATTTATATAATTATAATTTGTTTTTTTAATATTTGATATCAGGAAAAAATATATATTTTTTGCATTAAAAACTTGATAATATCATGTTTTTTTAGATTCTTTTATTTTTTATAAGATATATTTAATTAATATATGAAACAGAAAAGGGATGGATAGGGATATACGGTCATACTCGATGAAATAAAATTTTCATATCCATTAAAATTGATAATGGAGTTGAAAATAAAATTTTGGTTCAAGGATAAAAATGAAATAGTCAAACATGGCACTAAGTTTTAACTTTAACTAAAACTCCACTTAATTTATTTTCGTACTTTAGTTTAAATTTATTCAATTATAATTAATTTCTTGTAGTTTAAAATTAAAAAGAAGAAAATATAGATGATTTGATATTGAATTTGATCATTTATTTTTTATATGTAAAATGTATTTAATAAAATATATAGGTGGATATTGTTATGCCCGGTAATACAGATAAAACCTAACTTTCATACTTAAGTATTCATAATGAAAATGAATACGAACTTTCACTAAAAAAAAAAAATTAAATATGGTCAAACTCCCACCAATTTAATTCTACATTCTTTCTATCCCTAAGTATGCAAATTTTAATTTTAATATAACAAAAATTATATTATTTTTTAAATAGCTTTCAAAATAACAAAGTTAAAATAATTTTTGGAATCATCTTCCAAAAGACACCTTTGAAACCCATGCATAGGTTGTTGGAGTAATCCTTCATATCTTTGAAATGTTCTAAAATTGAGCTCTCTAAAAGCTATATATATATTTATGCAGGTAAAGCATTTGATCAATTCACAGTTTTTTGAGTTTTGGGTTCTCTCCAATCATGGAACCCAGATGGAACCAAAGCTCAGAAATGATCAAAATTGATCTGCGGGAGAAGATTATGGGTACACAAAACAAAATGAACGAATCTCTCCAAAACCCAATCTCACGTGAAAAAAAAATTGAAGGGGGAAAAGAAAACAAGAAATGGCGATTTTTTTCATCTTCTCTGTGTTGTCTGAAAGGAGCTCAAAAACCCTAGTAACTAATCAATTTCTAAATGCACATTTGCCTCTACTGTATCAAAACAGAAATAAATTTATGATTTCGATTCTAAACTAAACATGTGCCATGGAATGATTATTAATTATTATAATGATTAATTTAAATATTATTTATAAAATAAAAAATCATTACTTATTAAAATAATTATTATTATCAAGATTTTTACTATCAAAAATTAATTTTTAATTAATTAATGATGAATTTAATTATTAATTATATTTTTTTATTTGTAATAATGATTATTTTAATAATTAATACACTACAAGAAAATGCTTCATTAGTAACCAATTTTAGTGACCAAAAGTTGTTAGTTACTATAATTACTAATTTAGATACAAGTTTACAAAGGAAAAAAATCATTGGTTACTAAAATAGTTACTATTATGAATAAAAAATTATAATTGGTCACTAAATTGGTTTTTAAAATTAGCTACCATAGTTTTGGCTACCAAAGAAAATTAGTCACTAAAAATTAGCTACTTAAGTTTTGGCTACCAAAATAACTTAGTTACTAAATTGCTCTCTAATTAATTAGTGACAAATTTAGTGATCAATTATAATTTTTTATTTATATTAGTGACTATTTTAGTAACCAATAAATTTTAATTTTGTAAATTGGTATCTAAATTGGTCACTATAGTGACTAACAACTTTTAGTTACTAATAAGACATTTTCTTGTAGTGATAATTTTTTATTTTATAAATTGATATATAAATTAGTTATTATAATGATTAACAATTTTTTTAGTTATAAATTTTTACATTATAATTTAAAAAAAAAAGTTTTGAACTCTCCTAAAAGTAATCCAAATATCATCGTGTAAAGCTGAATTTAATCTGAAGTATTAGTATGATGATGTAATCATATTTCACATCACACTAATTTCTTAAATATGCAACAAGTCTGCATACAATAATTGTATCTATATGTAATATCTTCTAAACCAATCTATAGAGTCGGAATTTAGCTAACCCTAATAATTAGAATCTAAATTTATATTTTCTTTAAGTAAATTCAATTGTGCCTACTTCTTTATTTGATACTAGCTTTATTTATTTAATTTGTAGAATTTATTAGCGTAGATTATCAATAAAATCTTAAAAACTTATTCAATATTGAAATTATCTTATTAGAATAATCATGTAACATATCAAATAATACATTTAATTGAATTGCAGTTGATAATAAAATAACATTTTATAATTATTTTTTATCTTTTAAGAAATTTTGTAATGAAATTTTGTGATTTAATAATATTTTAAATTGTTTAATAGTGATAAAACTATTTGATAATGACAAATAAAAATTTGAGTTATAATATAAATTATTTATTTAAGTTAATATTGTAACTTTCTATTTATTTAAATATATTAGAAATTTTGTATCTAAATAATTTAAAATAAATATTAAAAGTATCATTTATTAAAATTAAAAGAAAAAAAAATCATATATTCAAATTAGAAAAGATAAATCAATAATATCTACAAAATAGATAAAAAAAATTATAAATTCAATAATAATAAAAGACATATTAATTAGTGTGAATCCGTTTATAAATTAGTATTTTCGATTATTAGATATCTTAATCATTTATTTCAAACTTTAAGACGAATTTGTAAACTTCAATGATTGAACTATTGTTTGAACGTCGTTCCCAATATCGGAGTAACCTCTAATCGGATTTTATGATTTGTACATAAATGTATAAGAGATACTAATTTATTTGAGGAAGAAAAAAAATAATCAAATCACACTATGCAGCAAATTTAAACTTTTTAAATCTATTTAACAACAAATCCAAGCTCAAAATATTTAAGAAAAAAGAAAAAACACCCTAAATATGAAATGGATCTTTGCTCAGTTTAAATGCAAATGATAATACTGTAAAAGACTTTATTCATATGATTTTATTTAGCCTATAAAAAAAAAAAAAAGAAGCCCTAGTACAAACAATTAACGGTTTCACCAAACTTGGATCAATCATGCTTGTGGTTATATGTAACTCATGACATCCATTTTATATATATATATATATATATATATATATATATATATATATATATATATAAATTTAAATATGGATTTAAGTTTGGTATTAAGTAAAAATGAAAAAAAATGAATATCTTATAAGAAAAAAATATCCATACATTTATTGATAATTTTTTCTTAAGAAAATTATCACTAATATCAAAGTCGATATTTTATTTGGTGTTCAACTCAAACGACTATAATATAATTCTGATATAAAAGATTCTTCTAATGAAAATTCAAACAAACATATTATTTTACAAGGAATGGATACTCATAGTTAAAAATGTTTAATTTATGTAGAAAATTTGGTACTTGAAAATATAAATTAGGATCAATGTACTTCCCGAAGTATTCTCCGCTTTGAAGGATAGAACTCCGTCATAGTTTTGTCCTTAAAAGGCATCAGAAAGTGGAAAAAATAAGAAGTATATAAACTTTGTTTGACCTCAAGTTATGAATAACCACCACGGCCTCAACTTTGACTATAAATTATGAATAATTATCACGTTCCCGAAGTATTGTCCACTTTAGAACATGAAATTTCATCACTATTTTGTCTTTAAAAGACACCTCGAAAGGTGGAAGGAGAAAGAAGTATATAAACTACACTTGACATTGACTCCTAAGCAATGTCAAACTTATTGAGTGTACTAAAAGAATAACATTCCACTCTGTTTTATTCTCATGTTCTTAATCTTTTCATCACTTAATAAGTTTTTCCTTTTAATTTTTCGTAATAGAGAAAACACCCTTTTAACTACAAATTCCCTAGCCAATCTAAAATACGTTAAAATGTCAGGGTGAAAGTGAAAGTTGAGTAACAAAGACGAAATTAAAATTTCCAATAAAATCATGCTTACAGTCACAGTCACATACCTTGTGGCATCAAGAGATCAATCACTGATATGAGCACTTTGATGCCATCAAAATCCAAAGTTTTTAGATTTCCTGCAATTTCTCCTACTCAAACTCGACAACGAATTCGGAACTCAAAAACTCGAAAAAAAAAAAAAAAAACTCAATATAATGAAATCCACTGAATGAAAACCAGGAAGCAATTCATGTGCATCTTAGTAAATCCACTGCAACGCAAAAATAAAAGATAAAAGAAAACAACAATCATATACAAATATAATCATAGTTATTATATTAAATAAATAGTTGAAGATCCCTTTGCTAGTCTAATTTCCAATGTAGCAACCAAATTAAAGAAAAATAATAATAACTAGTTCATTCAGAGACCGAAAACATGTTTGATCATTTGGAAAGAGATAGAGATGGTGAAGCATTGGAGCTTGAAGCAGGAGGTGATGGTGGAGACCCGTGCCTACGAGGAAGGTCACGTGCCACTGCTTCCACGTCAGCCCTAGTAGAACTTGACGGAGGAGCAGCCACGTATTGACGTGGGTCAATGGCCCTATGTTGCATGGCCCATGAAATTTGCCCCGTCGGATCAAAAAGTGAAGACAAGTCATAAGTGGTGGCCGGCGCCATCACTCCGGTCGCCGCCGACGGCAAATCAGCCATTGAGAATCGCAGTGCCGTCGCCGGTTGAGACGGAGGAGGTTGCGGCGGATGAGGTACCTCCATCTGGGCAAGGTGGCCTTGTAGGTATGAGAGTTCTGCTTGCAAGCTCACCACCTTTATGTAGAACAAAAAAAAATGTTAGAACATTGTAACTCATTGAATAAATTATGATTTTATTTTATAAATGAAAGATAGAATTATTTTATAACTTTTTCTTCAAATGGAAAAATAGAGAAAGATAGAATTATTTATAAATGAAATACGTAATTTTCAATCTATGTCGCGTTTTCTAATTAATTTAGTAATTATGGATAAAAAAAGGTGAGGATCCCGAGTAGGATTAAGACTAATTAAGGAAAACATAATACAAGTATCAACACGGTAACTTTAAACAAACTTCTAGAAAATGTACAAGCAAGAGTTTTGTACAAACAAAGGTACTTCCAAAAGATACATAAATAAACATGATTAAACTTGAAGGAAGAAAACAATATATGGTTCTTTTAAAAATCAGAAATTCATAGATTCTATAAATAACAATAATGAAATAATTTCAATACTAACAACATAAATATGAGCTAATTATTTTAGAACAGATATATATGGAGAGAGAGAGACAAAAATACATTAATTCCATTTGAGAAATGGTAAGCATACTTTTTTAACATTTTTATATAAATTTTCTAGAAACTCAACAAAAAATTATTTATAACTTATTTCTTTTCCTACTCTGTTACGGCAAAGGTGAGATGAAAAGAAAATATAATCCTAGGTAGACTACTGCAAAAGGAACAAAAACTTCCTTCTACGAAACCATATTCTACGCTACTAGAAAATCTTAAATAATCAAAGAATTAGTGGATTAATATGTGTAATTCCAAAACTTAATTATCAAAATCAAAAGAAAGTATTAGCATCGTGCATTCACAATAATGTAAATAGTCTTCTGAACAAGCTTATAATTTTGTCCAATTGTCAAATAAAGTTCGACATTTTTATCATTAGGTTAAAATTATTTCAATTTAGCTAGTAAGTTTTTATGAGCACTGTAGTTAAAAAAAATGTATTATTATATACATTTTACAGAACACATGCTATAGTTAATTAACACAGGCTATGCATATAGAAAAAAAAATGGTGGAGAAAATTTGAGATGTTAAGATTTCATAATCTAAATTTTACTAAAGATATGAATATATATTAGATTGATTTGCGAAGGTGATTTTATGAAAAGATATATATAGACAAAAAAAAAGGTTTATTTAAATTATGTGTATGAAATTGGGTTGAAGGGTTGAACTAACCGACCAGTTCCCCAAAAGCTGCAAGAAGCAAGGAGGTAATGGCCCATGGCATTTGTGTAACAGCCGACCAACATCATTTGTTAATCAAATAAGAGTTAAGGAATTAACTGAAATGCATTCAAACTGTCTCCCTTATTTCCATGCCTTCCAAACCCTACCCTTACTTTCCTCAAACCTCACCTTTCTTTCTCAGCGCACAAAACCACAAGCTACTACTTCTTCTACTACAATGCATGCTAATCTTTTCTTCTCCTTCACTTGAAGGATCGGAGCCACAAGAGAAAAAGAAACTAAAAAAAATACACAGATGGGTCCCTTTTCCCAGCGGCTTCATCATAAACTGTAGCCAAACTGATTTCATATAAAAAATTTATTAAATATATTTGTTGTCTTCAAACATGGATATAAAATTATTGAAATTTATTTATATTCTAAATTTTAATACATTTTAAATCTCAAAATTTTAAAAATAAATAGAAATGATGTTTCTCTTATTTCTGTTTCATTAATTATTTTAGGTATTAAATGATATTTTTATTAATATTTGAGTCAGAATATATCAAATATCATGGACTCAAACATCATTTTGAAATGCAGTTTGACGCATAAAAAAATAACGTAATTAGGTTTGAAAAATTATATATATTCGTTTTAAAAGTTTAAAAACTAAAATATATAATAAAATGATAAAATTTATAGACTAAAATCATATTTAATAATAATAAAAAAAACTAAAACAAAAACTGGTTTCTTTCTTTTTCATTGTTTTGAGAATACAATGAGATTGAAAACCATGGCGGAGTGGTGTTATGTGAACATTATAAAACTAGGCTTTTCTTAGGTTTCACTTTATTGGCCAGCAAACAAACAAAATAAACTGGAACGTTACATGAGTCAGTCATACATCCATTCATACATATATATTATATACATACACATATATAATATATATATATATATATATATATATATATATATATATATATATATATATAATATGTTTAATTTACGGTTTCTAGAAACAGAAAGTCTAAAAAAAACTCAACACTCTCAATCTGATAATTTTCTAATTTCTGATATGATTCTCATTCTACAGTCAATAGAAAACGTCTTGAAAGCATACCGATTGAAGTGATTCACCTGGTTAGGTTAGTGTTGGGGAGAAGAAATTGAAAACTGATAATTCAGGTAGCCAAATTAAAAGCAAGCAATTAATTGACATATATAATGCACATGCCAAAAACACACATTAAGAAACCATGGTTGATCATATATAATTCAATCAAGAGTTAGAGTTATAATCAAAATCAATAGTTTACCTGTTGCTGAAGGGCAAAGATGTGCGAAACACAGCCGTAAACAGGATCTCTGAGGCGTGATTGTGCTTCATAACAAATGGTGATGACAGCATCAAGCCTCTTATGCACAGGAATGCTAAGGAGAAGCTTGGACACGTTGCTAGCCCCAAAAACCTTGTGCACAGTGGCAAAATGGGTTGTACCTTGTTCCGCATCAAAATACGGAGCAAAGATACAACCCGGAATGCATTTCCTCCTGAGGAACTTGCAAGCCCCACAAGGGCTACCAGTACTGCTGCCACCGCCGCTGCCGCCACTACCACTGCTCATGCTCATGTTGGAGTAAAATTATATAGGTGAGAAGGGTATGGGAATGATTAGGTTATGGAGAGAGGATTTTGTGAGAGGGGTGAAGTGTGTTTGGTGGAAAGAGGAAGAGAAGAAGAAGAAGAAGGGTGGAGTGTTGTGAGGAAGAATTTAGGTAGGATACGTTTGGTGGGGTTAGGGAGATTTAATGAGGGGATTTAATAGGAAAGAAGAAGTCTTAAAAGGCACGCGAGGGAGCAAAGGCTTAACATCCACATTTAGCTGTTTGCGTGAAGAAAAACATGAGGTATAAGGTGGCTAGCTATGGCTTCTTTGCTCACAATTACCCTCAAAACTTCTTCACCTTTTTCCCTCTTTTGTCTTCGTTCCTCTCGTGATCGTGAATTCATTCAACACACAAACATGCTCTCTCTCCGAAACACACACACTTTTGAGACTTCCCCTAGTTGTTATCATGTGAGTGCAAAGGTATGTGTTGGGAGAGGAAGCTTTGAATTTGGACCAAGAGATGATGTAATCATAAAAGAGGGTTTTGTAACCGAGCCAAGCTAATGAGAACAAATTTTTTTGTTATTTTTACGCGTTTATAATATGATATAACATGAGAGAGAATGTGCTGATTTGCATTATTTTGTTTTTATGTGGAGAAAAACAATAGAGCTGATGATAATTTGGTGTTGTCATTGTTGTGACTTCAAAACATTAAAATTCATGACCTAACTACGGGTTTGAGACGGATTAGATCGAAGAAAAAAATCAATTATAAATGTGGATTAAACGGAATTCGATCATTTAATTTAAATTAAATGATTAAACAAAGTTCAAGGCAGGTTAATCACTAATTTATCAACAACGATTTTTTTATTACTATTTTATCATTTTTTCATAAGTTTTTTATCATAATTATTTACTATTTTTAATTATACAAGTTGACATTTTAATTTTTTTAAATATTATAATATTGTTCAATAATATTAAATAGTTTGAATGTTTAATTTATTTGTTTGACACTTTAATTTTAAAGTATTATATATATATCTTTATAATCATGTTTGATGAAATAAATTAGTACTTTGAATGTAGATTTAATTACTTGGATGATCTCCACTTTGGTAGGGGTGTCTTAACTTGGTCCTTATTTTTAAAACGGTTTCAATTGTATCCCAACTTTTGAAAAAGTGTCTCAATTAGATCTCTTTTAGAAAAAAAAATCACCAACGGTGTTAACGACATGTCATGTGTCAATATGTGGTTTTTTAAGTTTTTATAATTTTTAATTTTTTTTTTCAAAAAATTTTGTTACCACGTGTCAATGTGAGGTCTCTGTTGTGATATGTGGTACTGTCAGCGTCACGTGATAAGACATTGCCATGTGTCGGTGTCACTCTCAAGTGTCATTGTCTTTATTTTAATTTAGTCCTTATATATGTTATATATGTCTTTTTGATTCAATTTAACCCCTACCTATGTCTCTTTGATTCAATTTTGTCCCCTTTTCTTTTAAAATAGGGCAATATTATCTCTCCAATTTGAGACCAAATTTATCATTTATATAAATGTTATACCCATATGTTTTATTAAAAATGACTTTTTAACATGTTACGTTATTATATAATTATTAACTCATGTTTTGTTAATCATTACTTTTTTCTTTCAAAATAGAACAATATTGTCTTTCTCCAATTAATCAAGTCAATCCATTGATTGTATGAAAGAAAAAAAAAGCTCTTAAATGAGCTAACCCATCTAACCTACCAACCCCAAGATGAGTCGTGTCGGGTTACAAAATTTTTAACTCACTAAAAAATAAGTCAAATTGAGTTTATCTATCTTTACCGCAATCTACTATGAATCAACTTGATTATTGTGACACCTTTACAAAATACATTAATTTTAACATATTAAAAAAAAATTTAATATATTTTAAAACTTCAAAATCAATATACATTAATGTATTTCGAAAATAGAAAGATAACATTAAAAATTTAAAAAAAAAATCCAAATTCAATATTTCTTTTATTTGTTTCTTAAGTTCAATCACAACAATTTTTGTTCAAACTTGAGAGGCACCGATTAAGACTAAATAAGGAAATTGTGCAAATTAAAAATATTTCTTAGGTGTGGGAATAAATTAATAGTGCATTCTATGGTTAGTTTGTTCTATCAACTTTTACTTGGGTAAATTACACGACTTTTTGTTGTAATTGAGTCGGCCACTTAGGTTTGTCTTCTTCATAAACAAAATGCCAAAATGCTTAAACTTGAAAGTTATGGTACTAAATTGGTATGAATGCATGTGTTTAGGTCATTAATTCATATTTGTTGGGTTGCATAAGTGAACAAGTGAGAGAGAAAGAGACAAAGATGACTTTTGATACCATTGCTGATATTGAATATATGCAACTTAGAGAAACAAGGGTATTAGTTTTATTTTGCTTAATTTAAAATTTAATTTTTATATTTAAGCTATCATTCATTTATATATATATATATATATATATATATATATATATATATATATATATATATATATATATTATTTAACTGAGTCTTAATATTTTTTAAATATAATCAATTTGGTCTCTTATGTTAAATTAATGTTGAAAGATGTTATGTGTCAAATCATTTGGAAGACATCATATGTTAAAATTTAAAAGGTGTCACGGGTTAAACTATAAGAGTCTCAAGATAAAAGATGACTCAAATTTAGACATATGACATCTTTCAAATGGTATTAACATTAAGAAATCAAAATGATTTTATTTAAAACATATTAAGACTCAATTAATTAAAAAAAATATAGGAAATAAAGTAAATCATATGTCTAAATATAAAAATTAAATGAGAAATTAAACATTTTATTTTTAATATTTGTGCATATTGAATTTTTAATATTTGTGCATATTGAAATATATTTAAATCTTCATATGAAAATAATCTCTTGTGTCTATAAAACTATTTAAATGGTCTAAAAACTTGTGCATTGTTTATCAAACCAATCTTTTAAAGTTTGTTAACTTGTTTGATAGGTAAATTTCCGTTACTAACATATTGATTGTGATCAAGTTGTTTAAATTTTTTTTCTAAGTTTGAGTTCTTTTTCTTTATGAACAATAGTGAAATTTTGAAAGATTGGAATAATAACTCTAAACAAGTTAACTAAATGGACATGTTTAACTAAATTGGAATAATACCATTACACATAAAAGTTAGCTAAATGGACATGTTTAACTTTAAACAAGTATTACTTAGAGAAACTATTGGAATAATAACTTCATTTGTTAAAAATAACACTTGCTTGTTCTTCACTTTAAAGTATATTCTTTTGTCATATAAATGAAAAAAATAAGCTAAATAGGATCCAAATAAAAAAAATGGTAATTCATCCCATTATGAAAATATGTGTTAAAAACTAGTTAAATCACTTTTCAATGGTCTATAAACTTTTTTATTTATCTAAATATTTTTCTTTTAAGTTTAACGTCATCTTATTTAAAAATACATTTCGGTTACTCTGATTTGATATGAAGCAACTTTTTGAATGTTTTTTCGGTTTATGTTTAAATAATGAATTTCTTTTGTCGGTATTAGAATTAGAAGACAATTAAAATGTAAAACGTCAAAATTGATTAGTAGTTATTTGCGGTTAGAGACTCAAAGAATGATATCTTTTATCTTTATTATTAATGACCACCGAAAATACATGCACACATACGTGTATATAATATGCACACATACATGCATATAATGATCACTAGAAACACATGCACAACATGTCTTTCCACTTTTTTATTATAATAACAAATTTGTTTTTATTATGATTAAAAAAATTTAAATATTATATTTAAAAAAATTCTTAACAAACATTTATAAAATAATATTTTTTTTATAATTTTATCATATATAATATTTTATTTTAAGTAGTTAATTTAATTTAATTTTTTTTTTTTTTAAATTTTAGTTTTTTTTTTTTTTTTTTTAAAAAAAAAAATATTAAAAATAAATTAAAAAAAAAAAAAAAAAAAAAGCCTAAAATTTAAAGAAAGAAAAAGAGCAAATCAAATAAGAGCCATATACTTTTATCATATATAATTTTCTTTTTTATTTTAAGTATTTAATGGAGTTGAGTGTCTTTCTTATTTAAGCTTCAGTTCTTTTTCTTTATGAACAATAATGGTGCCAACTAGGATTTTGGTGATTAAAGCTTATTCAATTTATTGACAGCTCAAGTTTACACCTTAAATATATCCTATACGAGAGCTGATGCCAAGATATTAGAAGAAGAATATACAAATAGAGATAGCATACATTCGATCAACTAGGATATACACAAATATTAATTACCTACATTCTAAAGCATTATAAGTAATTGAATATGTTCTTAACCTTTACCCATGGTCCTAAGAAGCCTATAAACACAAAATATCATTACAGGAGGTAGACATTTAATTCTCTTTCATGAATTACTATACAATCAATATTCTTTAAATTTGTAGTGAGTTTAGCACCAGAAAATCTTCTATAGATGATCCTCTTCGATCAATTTCAACTATCAACTCAACTCTTTAGAGCTTCAATCTTTTCACCTTAAAAGGAAAATATTCCTCTATAGTAAGAATATTTGTCATCTAGTACAGGTTCGGGTAAATCAATTCCTAAACAACAACCAATATTGCACTTATTAGAAGAAATGAAATTGTTGTTAGGAATCCAAGTGTGAGTTTAAGTCCCACATTGGCTAGAAATGAGAAAGTAGAACACTATATAAGGATAAAGACCCATTACTTTAAGGTTTTGGGTTGAGAGTGGTGTTAATGTTTTATGTGGTTGGACTCAGGTCTCATTGGTGTTGTATCTCCCCAATAAAACCCCCTCTATAAACCTAACAATTGTATCATCATCATCATACCCTAAGATGGATCATGTACTCGTTAGTGCAATCAAAACCCATTATGGAGGCTTTCCTCCATAAAATGAGGAGAATCTCCAAAATGCGATATCTAGGATGCAAGATAAGTTTGATAAAGACATGGAGCCCTTGCAGAACCAACACCATGATGAGCTTCAAGCTTATTGAAATGAGCATTTCATAATAGATTTAAACACTTGACAAAGATGTCGCTTTGTCCAACATTTCAAGGCAAAGCCACAACCACAAACTCAACATTTTGAATCAATTGCACAGGTCTAACCCTAAGCACCAAACCCATGATAGGTCAAGTTAAGTTAAAAAAACTTTGACTCACCAGAAAGTCGATCAAGTTGAGTTTATCCTTTTTTAGCTCAACTCATAGTGAGTTCACCCGTATGAATCAGGTTGACTCACTTGACACATTTACAAAATATATTAATTTTAACATATAAAAAAGATTTTAAAATATTTTAAACATCAAAATCAATGTACACCAGTGTATTTAAAAAATAGAAAGACAACATTAAAAATATAAAAAAATCGTAATTAACAAAATAGAAAGCCAATACATATTTTATTTGTTTCTTAATTTCAATCACAACAAATTTATGTTGAAACTTAAGAGGGGCTGACAAAAACTAAATAAGAAAATTGTCCATATTATAAATCTTTCTTAAGTGTGGGAATAAATCAATAGTGCATTGTATATGGTTATTTTTGTTTTATCAACTTTTAGGATAAATTACATGACTCTTTGTTGCAACTGAGTCGGCCACTTAGTTTTGTCTTCTTTACAAACAAAATGCCTAGACTTGAAAGTTATGGTAGTAAATTGGTATGAATGCATGTTTTTAGGTTATTAATTCAGATTTGTTGGATTGTATAAGTGAATGAGTGAGAGAGAAAGAGAGAGGATTTTGGATACCATTGCTCATATTGAGTATATGCAACTTAGAAAAAAAACAAGAATATATTTTTTTTTTCTTAATTAATAATTTTGGTTTCTATATTTAGCTAATCATTCACTTTGATCCCTATATTTTTTTTACTCAATTGAGTCTTAAATTTTTTTAAATATAATAAATTTAGACTTTGTTGTTAAATTAATATTTGAAAAATGTCACATGTCAAACCGTTTGGAATGTATCACATGTCAAAATTTAAAAGTTGCCATGTGTTAAACTAGAGAAATCTTAAGGTCGAACATGACCCAAATCTTGATATGTAACACCTTTCAAATAACGTTAAGGTCAATTTAACATTATAATCAAATTAATTCTATTTAAAACACATTAGGATTCAATTGAATAAATAGAAAGTAAAGTAAATTATATGACTAAATATAAGAATCAAATTGATTAAATCTATTTTTTTTATTTGTACATATTTAAAATATATGTAAATCTTTATATAAAAATAATCTTTGTGTTTATATAACTATTTAAATGGTCTAAAAACTCTTGCATTTATCAAACTAATCTTTTAAAGTTTCTTAACTTATTTGATAGGTAAATTTCTTTAAGTTTGAGTTTGATTTCTTTTTCTTTATGAATAATAATGATGAAACTCAGTTAAATTTTTTTAAAAAAAAAAAACTAAAAGTTAAAATTTAAAGAAAGAAAAAATGTAAATCAAAATCAAATCCAAGATACCAACTAGGATTTGAATAATTAGAGATTATTTGATTTATTGACAACTTGTTTTAACACCATCGTAAAAGTTGGTTAAATGAATATGTGTTTAACTTTAAACAAGTATTATTTATACATGATATTAGTATAATAATCTTACTTGTTGCGAGACTCACTAAATTGGATCCAAATAAAAAAAATACAATTCATCACATGATAAAAACATGTGTTAAAATACTAGTTAAATCATTTTCCAATGGTTTATAAACTTTTCTATATCTAAATATTTTTCTAAAAGTTTAGTTTTATCTTATTTAAAAATATATTTCAATTACTTTGATTTTATATGAACTAATATTTTAATAGTATTTTATGGTTATGTTAAAATAACGAGTTTCTTTTATCAGCGGAATAATTCAAATTTAAAAAATCAAAATATTGATTATTTATTGTTTACCGTTAGAGACTCAAAAAATAATATCTTTTATATTTATCAGCTAAATAAAATTGATTATTAATGACCTGCACATATATGTGTACATATGACCACTACAAATACATGCCCAAAAAATTTTAAAATAATTATTAGATTTGTAAAAAATCATAAGAAACATTCATAAAATAATTTTTTTTAATAATTTTATCACGTATATAATTTTTTATGTTATGTAATTAATTCAGTTTAATGTATTTCTTATTTAAACTTGAGTTATTTTTTCTTTATGAACAATAAGCATTGAGTCGCTTATTTTGTACTAGTTAGTATAGAGTAAGCGGTCATCAACACTCATTAAGCTGTTTATTCTGTACTAAAGAACCCCTTGGTACATGACCATCAACACTTACAAGCCATTTATTTTATACTAAGGAACTCTTAGTATAGAATAAGCGGTCATCAAGATTCATTAAGCCGCTTACTTTGTACGAAGGAATACCTTAGTACATAGTAAGTGACCATCAGCACCCCATAGCCACTCACTATTACTAAGGAACTCCTTAGTACACAGTAAGCATATGTCAGTACTCGCTAAGCCGCTTACTCTGTACTAAGGAACCCCTTGATACACAATAAGTAGACATCAATATGCGACCGTATGCGGTACCCAGTCCAATCAATCCACAGGTCGTCTATCAAAGACTATTAAGGGTTACTATAGTAATCTCACCCATTTTTACCAGATTCAGAGCAGCTAAAGAGGTGTTTTGGGTCCAAAGGCCCATTTTAGGTAGGACTCACAAGTAAAAAGGTATAAATAGCACATTATTCTAGGGGTGGCAAACGGGCCAGCCCGGCCCGTTTTGGCCCGGCCCGTATGTGGCCCGTCAAAAAACGGGCCGGGACGGGCCAGCCCGTCAAATAGAAACGGGCCAATAATCACAACCCGTCCCGTAT
>Ga0214542_1008556_pt1 | contig 16734 bp, 8 predicted proteins | sample CNSS1metaG_FD_160096 | JGI IMG/M metagenome (GOLD analysis project Ga0214542, IMG submission 160096) | Root nodule microbial communities from cowpea collected in UCLA plant growth center, Los Angeles, California, USA - CNSS1 | ecosystem: Host-associated > Plants > Roots > Nodule | place: USA... | reverse complement strand
TATATATATATTAGAAGAAGAATAAATAAATAGTATAATTTCTTAAATGTGTGATTTGTTGAACAATAAATATATATGAACATTAACGTTATTTATTTGGAATAAATTAATAAAATAAATTTTATTTGGAATATTATTTTTTAAGAATCTTTAATATAATATTGAATCTTTAATATAATATTGAACAAGTAAAGTGGTAAGTAATACTTTTAGTCATATTCCTTCTGAAGTAATTACGATTTAATTTTAAAAATCTTATCAACTTATATATGCTTAGTTGTCAATAATTTTTATTTTAAAATGAGTTTTTATTTATGTTGTGTTTGCAACAAATAAAAACATATGTAATGTGTCATTGGCTGATTAAGTTTTCTAATTTTTCTTGTTATGAAAAATAAGGTACAAGCATTGATGAAAATAAAAAATAAAAAAACTTTTAGTTTACCGGAAAAAAGTAAAAACTATCATTTTGAATAGACTAAATATACGAGCATCATTATGGGTAAGTTGTGCTATTTAACTTTTATATCTAGACTTAAGTTAAGAAAAAATTGCAATAAGAAAAAAAGTTTTGAAATATCATAATAACTGTAGTAAATGACTTCTATATCGGAACCAAAATTTATGTTTCAGAATAATAAAAACTAATTTAAACAAGTAAAAAATAGGAATGACTTGTGAACCATTTTACCTAACTCAACTTCTTTCCCTCAATGTTTGCTGCATCTCCCTATTCGACCATTCCGTTTGCGTAAACACCCCTCTACGTTCCAATCCAGACATGTAATTCCACACTTCCACTCGTATCATATCTTGCATCACCTTCAACAACTCTTCGCTCAAAAACTGCTCCGAATCAACACTCCTGGGCTCCTCCTTTGCCACAGGCCCAGGCCCACGCCCAGGCCCATTGTTGGATCCTGGTAGAGACAGACTCAATGACGTCGCGATATCAGTTGCGGAAAAAGACGCAGATTTCGCAACCAGGATAGAGGGCACCAGGTTCACGCTTACGCTCCCTGCTACAGCTTCGTAAAGTGGGATCGGAGGCGTAGCGGGTAAACCCGAATCGCTCAAATCGGATCCGGATGGGCTATCCGAACCAGCGGCGACTCTTTTCAGAGGCCGAGGGTTGGAGGGAGGTTCGGAGCATTTCCTCTTTAGTGTGGAATTCCAATGGTTCTTGATGGCGTTGTCGGTGCGGCCGTTGAGGAGGCGAGCGATGGTGGCCCACTTGTTCCCGAACCTGGCGTGTGCCTTCATGATCATTTCGTCTTCCTCCGCCGTAAAAGGCCGGCGCTCAACCTCGGGCGAGAGCTGATTGCACCACCGCAACCGGCACGATTTCCCAGATCGACCCGGAATGGATTTGCTCACGAGGGACCAATTTCTGGGACCGTGAGTCTGAACCAACCTCCGCAGGGCTTCGTCCTCTTCGGGACTCCATGGCCCTTTTATCCGATCCATGTCCTTCGCCGAAGCCATGGAGTTAATAATTTTTGAGCTCTAACTATAATAATGAATAGGTACAAAAGTTATGGGAAGGGGACAAATGAGTTTGGTAGAGCGAGGGGAAGGGAATTTATATATAGAGAGAGACGGGGAAAAGAAAAAATTGCGAAAGTGATAAGGATGAGTTGTGGAACCGGTGGAGATAACCCGTTACAGCAGTTAGGAGCGGTGTGTTTATCCTGACGAGGTAGTTACTAGCATACAGCTGTCAAACTGACACCTGTCCAATGAGAAATTGTCGTTGTTACACGTATGTATGTGTCCCTCACTCACGCTCTGGGTGCGCCCATTGTGGCTGCGGTTGAGTCCCCCCAACAGATTTACAAATCAAACACTCCCATCTCTCTCTCGTTGCTTTGTGCCAACCCTAATTTTTTTGTGATGCGTGTTTGGGACCAAATCCTAGCCAACTCAACTAACGGATAACTTCCCTGCCTCCTAAATGTTAGCGGTTTTCAAGGTTTCACCTACCTGTCTACAATTCAAATAAATATCTAACTTGTTCCATGGAAATAAGTATGATTTATAAGTATGAAATGTTGTTTTTAAACGGGACTCATTAAATTATTAATTTCTTTTAGATAAGTTCTTCTATCAATTAGACTCTTAATATCCTCTTGGCAGATTAAGTTTCATATAAATACGTTTTTCATTCTTACATAACTCCTCTGAATATAAAATCTTCATTGTCATCGTATTCTAGACGTGATTCTACTACTTTGATCTTTAAATATTGTTAGAAAACTATAAATATCATAAAACTAGTTTAACAACAAAACTATATTTACTTCAAATCCACTAAAACCAAAGATATACCAAAATATAGGCATCATAAGATGAATTTAGAGGCAAAATAATCTTTCCTATATTATTGATGACAAAATAAGAAAATAAGAAATATTATCTTTTCCGAGTATTGACAAAAGCTTGTTTACCTTTCAAAATGTACCGTACTTCTACTACTAAAAAATACATATTTTTTGTTAATGTTGTTTTAAAAAAATTTTCATAAGAAAATATTTATAAATTTTTATTATGAAAAAAAAAATGTAAGATATTGCTACAAATATTTGGTATAAAACAATTTTCACATAAAAATTAGTAAAAAATATTTACAAATTTTATAATTTTGTAAAAAATAATTATTCACGAAAAAATTATTTATCAATTAAAATTTTAAGAAAAAATGATAAAAAGAAAATTGTAAATTATTTTAACAAATTTGTAATAAAAATTTCCTAAAATATGATTCTTGTTTAGTAAACCTATCATTTTTATTACGAACACTAAACTTTTTTCCCCACCCTTTACTAAATCTTCTCAATCTGAATTCTTATTCCTCTTTCTTGCTCTAAAATCTTACACACACACACACACACACACAACACACACATATATATATATATATATATATATATATATATATATATATATATATATATATATATATAAATAAAAGACTATAATGATTTCATTAAATTCAATTAAATAAAAAACAAATATAAAAACCAAAAGAAATAAAAAACGTAAATTTAATAACCAAATTACTAATTAAACATTTAATCTTTTATTTCATCATTCACATCATTGTTTGAAACTTTGATTTTTGGTCTTTAAACTTTAAAAGTAAATAGACATAGTCATTTTAAACCAATCACGTTAAATTTTTTTATGTGTTAAATTTTTTCTTGCTATCATTTGATATGTTTATACTATTTAACACATTATTACTTCAATGTCAATTGTTTGACACGTAAGAAAAATCAAGATTATTAGATTAGAAGGATTACATCTCTTTATTTTTTAAATTTAGATATTAAAATATATCAAAACTTTTAACATAAATGAATTTCAATTTTACGTTAAAATTCAGAGATTAAAAATATATTTAATTATCTTTTTATATTTCGCCTTTTTCTTTTCTCATGTTTCTATTAAGGCAACCAGGCCTAGGTTTATTGATTTATGTTAGAGTTAAATATTTTTTTATTTTTTGAATTTCGACATGAAATTGGAATTCGTCTATTTTTGAAACTTTGATATATGTTGATTTACAAACTTTAAAAATAAATAAATATAGTTATTTTAAATTAATTATGTTAAATTTATTTAATGTGTCAAACGTGTTTCATATTAACACTTGAGTTATTTATACCATTTAAAATATTTTCACTTCGATATAAATTGAAAAACATATTTCACACATTAGTAATTTGATTAAAATATCTATTTACATTAATTTCACTTTAAAATTAGAAACTAAAATCATATAGTTCTTTCTTTTATATATATATATATATATATATATATATATATATATATATATATATATATTTTTTTCTTTAAAAAAAAAGAAAAAAAAAATATATATTTTTTTTTTTTATATATATATATATATATATATATATATATATATATATATATATATATATTTCATATTTCTAACGCGACTAAGGCCGCTGGGTCCCCTGGTCCTGGAAAAGAATTTTGCTAACCTCGTATAGTGATGATTAGATTCTTGTGTCTGCTAGAATTATAGCTAAACGCATAATCCATGTTTAAGGGGTGCGTTTCACGTGGTAATGAAAGTATCTATATAACTAATTAAATAGTGATAATATAAATTTTAAAAGAATAAGGAGTGACAAATGAGGTGTGAAGAGCAAGTGGGAAACATTCTAAATATATATTGTAAAGTTTGGAGAAAGAGTTCCTCCATCAGACAACATGCCTTCCTTGCCAATGTTGCTACTGTGGCTGTTCCTCATTCAACCACGCCCAGTGAAGCCACAAGCCTCCGATAGGAACATATTCATATTAGCGGGTCAAAGCAACATGGCGGGTCGCGGCGGCGTAGTCAACGACACGGCCACGGGGGTCACAACATGGGACGGCGTCGTTCCACCCCAGTCCCGACCCAACCCCTCCATTCTGAAGCTCGACGCGCACCTAACGTGGGTGGAGGCGCGTGAGCCGCTCCACGCGGACATCGATTATAAGAAGACCAACGGAGTGGGTCCAGGATTGGCATTCGCGAACTCGGTGTTGGAAAAACACCCAGAATTTGGTGTAATCGGTTTGGTTCCTTGCGCGATTGGAGGCACCAGCATAAGCGAGTGGGAGCGTGGAAAAGAGCTTTACAGTGAGATGATTAAGCGTGCGAAGGCGTCGGTGCGTGACGGTGGCACCATTCGTGCCTTGCTTTGGTACCAAGGGGAAACCGATACGGTGAACCTACACGATGCACAGTTGTACCAACGACGACTCCACAACTTCTTCTTGGATGTTCGTGATGATCTGCAGTCTCCATTGCTTCCTATTATCCAGGTTTTTTTTTTTTCGATTATTTCCACAAAACCATTACTTATTCATTAATTTGTTTTGGTAGATTTGGTTTGGTTTCGCCTTCTGTTAGTTGATTACATGCTTTCAAGACAAAGTAGTTGCTTGCTGGTCATATAAATTTTTGTTCAACTCTTTTAATTCGGAGTGAAGTAATATCCAGCATCATTTACGTATGTCCGGACAAATACAAAAGACTGAGCCCGCCTCAGATAATATTATATTTTTATCTGCTGATTGCGATAGAGGAATCTCCCCTTTCTAGGTAACTTTGGATACCAACTGTATGCTCTATTAGATTTCAAATCTCGGATATCCCATATATAATTAAATTCTTTTCATATATTTTTTATTTTTATCTTCCTTGTTTTTAAAAAAGTTTTATAAATATTGATGTTTAATTATAGTCTTTGTAATCTATGCTGAACATTTATTTTGGCAATGTATAAATTTAGAAATCCAACCTTTTTAGGTATTTTAGTAGCTCAAATAAATTGGATTATAAATTGTTAGGCATATTAATCTTTTTTAATTATAGCAAATAAGAATCAATAATATGATTTTGCGTGGAGCAACCTATGGTCATTGGTGAAGCAAGTATACTTAAAATATGTAGACTTTGGGGTCATTGTAAGGGAAAATATAGGCATTCAGCATTAATGATGTGGACTTCCTCCGACCAAGATGACCAGTCAACTAACCCATTCACCAACCAAAATTTAGGTCTTTGGTTTTTGGTCTTGCTATTTTTAATCTTTACAATCATTTTTTAATGTGAAACATATATAAAATACGTTTTAATTACGTTTAACATTTGAAAATTAATCTTATAGAAATTAGTTTTTCCTGTTTTTGAAATAAACACACACTCACACACACTTGACTTTGCTAATATACGCCTATATTATGCGGTTACATTTTAGAAAAAATAATCATAACCCTTGACTGAGAAATTAAAAATTTAAATTTGAAGAATAACATAATTCATATATACAATCATAAATTTAATTCTTGACATCTTTTAAAGTACGAACTTTACTTTGAAAAATAAAATCATGTAAACACGTTGACCTTGTTCACCGTTTAATAGAGGGAGAGATGTGTGTCTCCCTTTTTAAGCCTTGAGCAATCGTAGAACATCCGCAAATTTCGTACAGTTTCATAATTTAATTTTATGCCTCTTTAGTATAAATTGTTTGAATAATTTTGTGCCAATACATCATTAAACTGTTTTACACATTAAAATTAAAATCCGATTTGATTCAAAATGTATTTATGGCTTTTCTATATTTAAAATTTCATCATCCCTGTTGAACCAGAATAAGGTTGTGTTTGCAATATAATAAATGGTTTCCTATTGGAAGATTGGTGTCAATTCAAAATGTAATTACTGCTCTATCAAAAACAGGTATCAGTCTCTATTTAAAATATTGTGTCCAAATTCAAGAAACACGTGAATGTGATAGTTCTTCCGTTTATGTTTGGTTCAAATTTTTTGTGTGATTTTGTAGGTAGCTTTGGCATCTGGATCAGGCCCTTACATAGAGATAGTAAGACAGGCTCAACTGGGCACTGACCTCCTCAACCTGAGGACTGTGGACGCTCATGGTTTGCCTCTTCAGCCCGATGGGCTACACCTCTCCACTCCGGCCCAGGCCCATCTCGGACACACGATGGCTGATGCGTTCCTTCAGTTCGTACCCTCTTCAAACATAAATTACAATCTGAGCCCAATCCGTAACGAGGCCATAAGGCTTTACAACTGTGCCTTTTGTGTTTACATGCTCCACCTGTTCATAACACTTCACACAATTTTGCACAAATCTTTCCTATAGCAGCATTCTTTTGGCATTACCATTTTCACCCATAATAGTCATAACACAATCATGTAATTAGACTTCAAACTCGGCAAGAAAATTGGAGCAGTGTACGAATCATTCAAATTCAAATTAAAGTATGAGTTCTTAGTTTACTCTATAAAATTGCCGTTACTATTATGACAAATCATCTATTCACAACGCAATTAATTACTAAAATTTTGATTTAAAGTATACTCGAACAACATCAATTTTATAGAAAACAAGCTAACAATTTTTGAATTAAGATACCACCAAACCCCTTAATCAACTCAAAATTTAAAATCTAACCAAGAAAGCTTACCCACTAATTCACTCTTAAAAAAAATTTGATAATTTATCCTGTATTATGTTGTCTATTTGTACTGTGCGGAGAATGGCCAACCTCAACATTCTCATTTTGATTCTGATTCGATAAATATTTATCATAACACGACGATTTGGGTCAAGCAAGAATTTGGTCAATCAGGATTTGGGCCAAACAGGAATTAGGTCGAGCAGGATTTTGGCAAAACAGTAACTGGGCCGAACAAGATTTGGGCCAAGTAGGAATTAGGTCAAGCAAGATTTGGGCCAAGTAGAAATTAGGCCGACCAGGATTTGGGCCGATGTGGTTAGTTGGTTGTTAAAAAGAAGAGATTTAATATCTAGCGAAAAATCGAATTCAGTTGCTTATATAAAGGAGAAGAGAGGAAGGGATGGACAGACTTTTTTGGAACCAGAACAACTAAATTCCAAAAAATAAAAAACGCATATCTATCAGTGTAAGAGCTAGAAAGGTAGTTTATTATTGATTTTCGTCTCCCTAAAATTCGAGACCGAAACACTATCATATATAGAAAACGAATAATGAAGACTTATTTAAATTAAGTGAATTAGCTTGATATAAAAAATGGTAGTATATGTGGCAGTTGAGTGGTGATGAAAGAAAAAGAAATCTCGGATGGCTTTGAAGCGATAACTATAAAAGGGAAAAGTGGGCAAAAAGCAACACGACATCAACGGTCAAAGATATTATATATTCATACATTTTGAATTTGAAATTGAATTTGAAGTTATGTGAAATAAAATATAGACAGCTGGATTTATTGTGAGGAGTACCCAAGTTTGGCTTTAGACATTGTGAAATCATGATAAACATTTGAAACATTATCTTTAATAGAAGATAATGCCGCTGCAAATTTATAATCTCACTGTAGTGTTAGCTTAGCTAAGGAGTCCGATTGGATATGGACCAATCAAATATTAAATTAAATTTAACATTTTAGACAACCACATTAGACCTACGAAATTCAATTATATTTGGTTGACAAATTTTTGTGATTCAAAACTTTATAATTTATTACTCCGTGGATCCACAAATAGAAAGACGTGTGTGAATATATAAACAATGCAACTTCATTTCAGTGAAAAAAATATTATTAGAATTCACCATTCGAGCCTTCTTTAAAAAAAATCGCATAAACTAAAAATTAACAAAACACAATTTTCTCCTGAAAAAAAAATTGTACTCGCCACATAGGATTTAGAACATTTTTTAACTTAACAATTTAATGTAAAAACATATAATTTTATTTTTAAAATATTTTATTCTGAATGTTGTCACTATATCCATTAATTCTACCTCTTAACATAATTTACCTGTGTTAGTTCTATTTAAAGTGAGACCAAAGTTCTTTAAAACTTGATATCAGAATAAATAATTATGAATAAAATTATTCGAAGAAAATGACATAATTAATTGCTGCCTGTATTTACCAAACTCCTCAGATACAAGATATTTATCATAAAAGTAAGGGTTGATTTTCACAAACTAAGAAGTCTAATCGAACCCATAAAAAAATAGTTAATGCAGTAAATTGTATCGAGAGAGTCTTCTGATAAAAGTACTGGTCAAAGAATTAATAATATTTGTTTATAGAAATTTAGGGGACGACACGGAAAATTATGGAGACTGCATTATTATTATGTATATCAATAATATCTTTTAATTTTCAATTAGTATCCTGAGATTGGTTAGTATTTACCTGGTTAATTCCTTCAAAAAATTACAATTGATTTAAAATTATACATAATATTAAATGATTTAAGTAATAACAATATAAGCATTTTTTTTCGAAGCAGTATTCACTTGGACATAATGAGTGGGCATTCCATATACAAATTAAGAATATAAAAGATAATTTATAATAATTGCATCCGAAATTTATTTAATGTTCCTCTAAGTGGTGAATAAACAAAATGACTCATTTATTTTTTATACCAAAAAACATTGTAGTGTTCACGATTTTTCTTAACATATCTTTAAACTTTGAATATAATTGGTCTCCTTTCATTCATATACCTTATTGTTTACTCTACAATAGTATTATAGAAAATGTATTACTTTAACGAAATGATATACATACTCTCTTTTGTTGTTGTATTTCACAAAGTCCTTGAAATAAACAAAAAAATTATTATGACCTGAATATGTTTTCATAATTATCTTTTCAATAACATTTTTTTTTCTCAGCAACGAATATTATATATATATATATATATATATATATATATATATATATATAATTTAATTCATAATTATTATAATTCACACCTTGAAATAAAATACACATAAAAAAAATCCTTAGAGGTTTCAATTTGACAAATATTCTTAATTTTCAATGGCATGTTAATTTTTATTTGCTTGGTTTGTATTGGCTGACACGAACGGCACCAAATTAGCGGTTGTTGAATATGTGAACAAAAAATCAATCACGTACTAACATGGCATCTTTGTCACACCCAAATGAAATACAAAACAGTTAATTCTAATTTCTACCGGAAAGAGAACCAGAACATTGATTTAAAAGATAAAAAGAAACAAGAGTGTGGCAGTGACAAGTCCAACTGCAGAACCAAAATGAAGCAATTACTTTTACTATTTTCTAGTCCCAGATTCCGACCTCCATGAATCCGTCCTCGGTGGCGCAGCCCCTGAACATGGCGTTACAGTTGAAGCCATAAGCGACTTCACCGGTATTTGAGACGGCGATCAGCCCTGCTTTCCCTTCGTCCAGGCGCTGCTTGATGACAAAGTCCACAGCCTGCTGCAGTGGCAGTCCTTTGTATTCCATCACTGCCGCCACCTCACGTGCCAGCGTGCCACGTATGATAGCCTCCCCTTCCCCGGTGCACGAAACCCCACACACTCCACAAGCGTAAGTCCCTGCACCTATCAGAGGCGAGTCACCGATCCTTCCACTCATCTTGTTCATCAAACCCCCTGTTGACGTTGCAGCCGCACACCTCCCCTCCTTGTCCACCACCACACACCCCACCGTCTCCGGCGCATACACGCTTATTGGCAGTCCATTCATCTGCAACGGACTCTCAGCCCCCACACCGCAACTATCGTAACCACCAGTTGGAATCCGATAATCAAACTGCATGTAAATCAAACAAAACATTTCTTAATTTATTTATTTTTTATTCGATAAAACAAAAATGTGTTCGTTCGTACCAGGATTGTGTTTGCCTCCTTTGCTAGTTTCAACATTCCTACATTTTCAGGAGTGATGAAGTATTCATTCTCCACTACCTCCACACCCTATTAAACAGCCAACAATTTTTGTGTTATTTATTATATTACAATATATAATTTTTCTCCAAAATAGAATGAATAAGCGTGATAAACCATGGTGAGATGATGAGGTGGCGCCTGTGAGGCTGTCACCGTTTGCAGAAACAAAAAAGAGGAACAGTAAATAGAAGAACCTGTTGTCTGGCGAATTCTTCAGCGCCGTTAAAGGCGAGGTAGGAATGTGGAGACTTGTCCATGACAAGGCGAGCGAGTGAGATGGGGTTTTTGACGGTGGTGAGTCCCGAAACGGCGCCGCATCGTCTCTTGGAACCATCCATGATGCTTGCCTCCATTTCCACTGTTCCCTTTTCTGTCAGGGCAGATCCTCGACCTGAGTTAAACAGGGGATCTGTTTCCAGTTCCCGTACCTGCACCCACACCCCAAAATCACTCCCACGTCATTAAATAAACACCGATTCATAGAATAAATAAATATATTTATCATTATCAAGGTTTTGATATAAAAGGTTCCCAGAAAGCAACTTTGATTGAAACTTAAAAGTTTGGAGACTGCACAATGACAGTGACTGTGATCCCTACGACATTTCTTGAGTTTGATTATTACTGCTATTCATTCGACGGGTTCTGCATTTCTTGTACTCAGTTAAAAAATACATGCATGGAGAACTAGACATGCAGGAAGACATCTTCTGTTAAATTAAAATCTTTCGGCGTTTTCCATAGCAGGAATGGTTATAGTCTATAGATTCGTTTTGAAAATGGTAAGGGGAAATAAAGGACATGCAAGAGGGAGAGATAAAAGAATCACGTACCACAAGTTCAACCACGTCGACGGCAGAAGCATTAGAACGAAGGGCGGAGATTCCAAGATTGAGACAGCGAGTAAGGAGTTGTTTGGCTTGCTCCTGACGAAGCGGTGGGAGATTAGGATCCACACCAGCGCCGCCATGCACGGCTATTGCCCAAGCCCCCATGATATTATTTCTCTTTATTGTATGTAGGCAGTTGTTTATTGTTTTGTGGTGTGTGTAGTGGGAAGAAGTTGGTTGGTGTTTTTATAGGAAAGTTCGGACTTGAAAGTGATTATGTGGTGTAGCTAAATCTGGGTTAGGGTTGAGGGAGGGGAAGTGGTACGCGGTCGTTTCGGATGCATGAGAGTTGTTGTCCCTGACTTGGACAACTCAGATTCCTTATCAACTACTAAGGAAGGAAACAGGTGGGTGCACTATTCCAAATTTGCCCCTTTCCCTGTTTGTGCAGAATGAGTCAGACCTCGGTATCCAAGGCTGCTGCTCTCTTCTGTCTCTGATTTCCTCTCACCATTGGATACATGAGGGGGCAAGATTCAACTTATTCTTTTCATGCTTTAAATTTAACATTGTTTATTTAATACAACCACTTCGATTATACCTTTACCTTTATTATATTAAATAAATCACATTTTAGAGATAGTTTCATTAATATTTAAACTTTGAAGACATACAAAATATATATTTCATTTTATTCGACTTATATTAGTGTAAGCCATTTGTCAAGCAAATTGCATTTCACTGAGCAGATGCGATCAACCAAAATTAATAATTGTTTTAGAATTTAAATTCACTACACAAAAATCTCATTTGTTTGAAAAATTTACATAATTCATTTGGTGAAATATCTCTTGTGATAACCCATTGTAACCCTTGTATATCAAGTTTTAAACATAAATTTTAATTTATTTTATATTCTAATAGGCATGTATGTCAACTCAAACAATTTATGACTATTTTAAATTCGACAACTACACAAAAAGACTCTGAGATTATTTATATCAATCCATTTTTAAAAGTCAATGTTTTCCAACAAATTTAAGTTATCAAAGTTCAAATTTGTTCACATATAACATTTTCATCCAGTCATCCATTCTCAATTTGATTATTCAAAACCCAACTTTATATTTGAGATACAAAACATATTTTAAACAAAGTACAAGTCCAAAGACATCAAAATAAATCCTCAATAACTTGTGATTACCTATACTAGAAAAATCAATTAATCTGACAAATAATTTTAATTTCTCTTATCTGAAATGCTTTTGTTTTTTCAAACAAAAACAAAAATCTTAGAGTATGAAGGGAGTTAAAAATATACTAGAGACCTTGGTAATCTCAGAAAACCTTCAAACCACGAAGTCAAACCAATTGAGATGTGACAATAAAAAAAATCATGTAAAATTATAAACCATTATTGTAAAAGTTCAAAAAATACAAAATAAGAAAAAGTTATGAAATAAAAAAAGCTTACACTAAAAGTGATTTTATACTTATAAATGATTTTTTAAATAAAGTCATATATATATATATATATATATATATATATTAGTATGAACTTTGACATATATTATACTCTATTTTTACAAAGTCATATTATCTTATTATTGTAATCTAATAAAAAAAAACTTTTTAAAACCATAGTAACAGAAGGATAAAACCTTAAATGAAGAAAAAAAAATTATGAAGTAACGAGATAATAATATTGTGAATTTATTTTTATAAATAACAAATATATTATTGTGACAGTTATCTGTGGTAGAGATTTATAAGTATATCTTAATAAAAAGATATTAAAATTGAATAATTTGTTCAATCTGTCACTGCATGAATACAGTATTTTGTCAGAAGAATCTTGCAGTACCGATGGTTTTATCTAAACGAGGGAATCTGGAATCCCGTGTTTCACCCAGAACAGTGGCACCTGAATCGTTATTTAATTTATTTTTTCAGTACATTTTAATTAATATTAAAAAAAATAATAGAATTAAAAGTTCAATAAAATGATTATTACAGTTTCACCTTAAAATTTGATATTACTTTTAGTAATGATTTTAATTTAAGTACTTTGAGAAAAAAATTTATATTTCAACGATTTAATGTAGATTATTATTGCGGATTAAAAATTTATACAACCAGGCTCTTTAAAAAAAGGACAAAAAAGCCGAGTAATATTTCCGCAGGGTCCTGAAAACTGTGAGGGACTGTTAATGTTTGACTTTTTCTGTCTAATTTTTAAGTTTTACTCATATATTTAATATATTTAGAAAAAGAAAATTAGTAATATTTTTTTTCATTTTTTTATAAGATATTCATAATTTTTTATTTTACTTTATATTTTATATATATGAAAACTAATTAAAAGTTAAATAAAATAATAATAATAATAATATCATCGTTGATTCACAAGTAATAATTTTAGCCAGTTTTTAAATTTTATAATATATACTTTAAGTCTTGTTTAATAATTAAATATGATATATTACTAAAAGAACATAAAGACACGAAAAATGATTTGATTGGTTCGGTACAAGGAATCAAATATTAATAAAATATTACTTAAATTATGTTTTAAATAAAAATTTAAATAGTATTTATAAGAATTGAAATGAATTTTATAAAAAATTACGATTTTATTGTTTTTCTAAATGAATACAGGTGAAATGGGTTCCAGTAGAAAGATGAGGCGGCGATAGAAAATCGGGTAAGATCGGTGACTAATTAACACGATAGGTCACAGGTTATGCATTATGCACGTGCTTACTTATTAACTGGCTCAACACTAAACTAAATAAACAAATCTCAATTTGGATTATGAAATTATTTAGAAATTTTATGATTATAATTTTGACTAATGGAAAAGATAAAGTTGTGATTGGCTGCATAAGATGACTAATGATCGTCACAGATATGAGATAATGCGATATACATGTGTGGACCCAACCAATCTACCTCTCACCAATACAAACCCAAACTAAGATATCTTATCTTCTTTACTTTTTAATCTCCAATTATAAAAAAAATACTCTATGCCATAAAATTATCAAATAATGGTTTTAGTTCACTTTATTTATAAAAAAATTATAACGTTCATTCAATGGTAAATGTTTTAAAAATGCCAAATAATGTTAATTTGAATTGATTTCTTCCCTCAATATCTGTCAATTTGAAAAATACTCATAATCCTGTTTTCCTGCTAAAGGTTTTTATTACAGATTATATTTTTCATGATTGTTTGAGAAAATATAGTGACATAAAATTAGTAAATATTCCTAAAAAAACTGATATAGGGTTGAATCTATAAAATAGCCCAAAGTGCTGGTAGGAAATTGACTACCACTTCCCAACTTTTGGGGTAGGCTACTTTTCTGGGTAGGCCATTAACACAAGGGTGACAGCGATTAACGATTTTTTTTTTTTTTTTCATGATTCATTTAGTGTATGTATCAAGTGAAGAAAGTTCAAAAATATATTTACTTGTTGGAAATATATATATTGAGTAGCGATAAGACAATTTCATAATATATAATCTCACATTTCAAATATATTATGTGGAGTTGAATTAAGCTTAAAGTTTATTTCTAACATGATATCAAAGCTATTATCTAAAAAAAATTTATCCTAACAAAATTTTTTGAACATTATGTTTCATCCGCTAACAAATCATCCGGAATGTATTGGTAGTTCCACTTAGAGATAATATATATATATATATATATATATATATATATATATATATATATATATATATATATGCAAGTTTGGTGAATAATAATCATACAATATTTTGAAGTGTTTGATGCTTAACTTCAACAAAAACTAGGATTTATATAAAAAAAAATGAACTTCGTATCATATAAAAATTACCAATGTGCCTAACTATTGTATCAAAGGCACATTCTTTCCTCATTTCCAAAACTCCATTATGCCTTAATTAATTTAATGTTTTAATGAAGAAATCTCAATTCAGCCAGCCTCTAACACTCATTTTTTTGCTTTCATAATTACACAAATAATCATACTTCAAATAATTTTTAAAATAAAATCGGCACACTTTATTGAAAACTCAAATAATATTTAAAATACTTTCAGTTTTCCTTGAAAAAATTCTGCGGTGTTCAATCTCTAAACAAATAAAAAGCTATAGATTTTAGTTTTTTTTTATCACCATTCCAACTTATGATGAAACTTCTACCATGGAAATCAAGTTATTTCCCATAAAAATATTAACTAAAGAATCAATTTAGACATATTATATTCATAAAGTCTAATTCAATTTGTACATCTTATAAATACTTTATCTCTTAAATAATCAGATAATCCATTTAATACCTTTTTAATAGTCAACTTAAGAAACATTGCTTAGTAAAAAATATTAAGGTTCATAAGATTCTTTTATGAAAATAGAAAAAGAATAAATGAATTTATATATATATATATATATATATATATATATTAAATAATAATTTATTATCGTATTTTTTAAATTAAGATTGATTAATATTTTATTATGATTTATGTATGTTAAATTTATGATTCTTTTATAATTTATATGTTTTTTACGAATTAAGTTTTTTTCCAAATTAATATGATCTCTAATTGTAATTGTAAAGATTTTTTTTATGGTATTGATATGATTTTTAATTTTTTCTCCAAATTACTCTAATTTTAAATTATAAAATTTAAAGATTTTATATTTTGTGTAATAGTAAAATTTGTAAAATTTTACAAATACTGCTCGTATAATAAATTTGTTGAATAATTTTGAATTTGAATAAAAATTATAATAACCAACTGTTAGAAATAAAAGACTGTATACTCGAATTACGGTATGAAAATGGTTTAAGAAAGATAATAAAAAACTTTTTTATTTAATTAAAAATAATAATTTACATATAAAATTTCTAATTTACATCTCTTGTGTGAAGTTTCCCGATTGAAGGTAAATGTTATAATATGTGTTCACCTTCCCCACTTTACTTTTATTTTCTTGTTATATGAAAGAAGAGAAAAAAAAAAGGTGAGTACAGAGAGAATAAACAGAAAGATAAAGCAAAAACATAAAAGATGTAAGATTTATGAGAATATAAATCTGGCAGAGCCGGTTAGATATTCTCTCATAAACTTTCATCTCAAGAACAAGAAAGATAAATAGAAAATATAAAATGTTTTTAAGCCTTTAAATGATTATCGCATCTTTTAATAAATATTACTCAAGGCATCCGTAGATGCCTAGAAAGAAACTACTCCATAAAAACTTACTTCGCTTCCAGAGGGAGGAGAGAGAGATCTGAAATTCCTCGTTTATTTATGTTTGCAAGTATACAGGAGAAGAAAGGTGTGAAGAGACAAGCGGGATACAAGTAGAGAGAAGGCAAAGGTAGAGAGAAAAGGGTTATTAGAGAGAGGGGTTCAAAGTTCTTGCCCAGCATAAGGGACTTAAAGACTCTTTTATAGAAAAATCTTGAAACCTGTAACTTGTTGAACCGGTTTTCAAGTGACCGGTTACCTAGAGTCCAAGTCATCTGGTGACGTGGTTTGTATTTGACCGTTGTGTGTTTTTACCCTTCAGTCTATTACCCAGTTATGAGTAAAATTACTGTGTCACAGGTAAGAACATTTTACTGTCCTC
>Ga0214542_1008555_pt1 | contig 16734 bp, 9 predicted proteins | sample CNSS1metaG_FD_160096 | JGI IMG/M metagenome (GOLD analysis project Ga0214542, IMG submission 160096) | Root nodule microbial communities from cowpea collected in UCLA plant growth center, Los Angeles, California, USA - CNSS1 | ecosystem: Host-associated > Plants > Roots > Nodule | place: USA... | reverse complement strand
TATATACCTTTCAAAATATAATATAAAAAAGTTAATTTTTAATTAATTTTGATTTTGATTTTTAATTTAAAATAGAAATTATGCCACCGACTAGATCGAACTGATCCAGATTTTAGTCCATCAAATTACAGGTTAGATGAGTCGAGACAAAACAATTTTTTATATTATATTTTGATTTTGATTTTTAATTTAAAATAGAAATTATGCCACCGACTAGATCGAACTGATCCAGATTTTAGTCCATCAAATTACAGGCTAGATGAGTCGAGACAAAACAAATAGATTAGTTGAAATTTTCAACCTAATCCGTCTTATTTTGAATGGATTGACAGTCTGTCTGAAAGATTTAGACCATTTTACTGTCTTACAATTATGTCATCAATCCTTAATTTCTTCTATTAATTAATTTCCTAAAGTAAAAGAACTTAAATCTCGTGACTTTACTACCAATTCTTTGAATTAAATCTCTTAACTTTCCTACCAATTCTTTGAATTAACGTTGTCAAGACTGCACTAAGAAATGAGTTTAAAAAAATATCATTCCTCTTCAATTTATTCATTGATTAAATTGAATAATTATGATGGTGTGATTATGGGATCATACAAAAGCAAACATTAGTTGACACTAAAACTGTTATTAAATAGCAATAATAGTTGAATTAGCTCGCATGCCATGCATAGCAGCAGGAGAAACGAGGAAGCAATTCTGCTTTGAATTCTGTAATTACTAATTAATAACTAACTCTGTGTAAACATTAAACTTTTGTTTTTATGCTGCTACCATCAAACCAAACAAAATTGCTGTAATATATTTGAAAAAAATATTATATGAGAGATATTTTAATACTTTTACTACTAAATCAGGTCGATCACCTCTAATTTTTATATGACTATTTTAATTATTCATAAAAGTGTATTAACACACACACCAAAAGTGTAACAATTGTAGACCTAAAATATATGAAGTTGCTCGTGAGCCTTGATGCATATAAAATTGAGTCATAACCAACGTGCTTTCATCATTGTCAATAGAAAGTCAATACTTTCTATTATCAATTTAATTAATTTTCAAGTGGCAGCATCAAATATAATGATACTACTTCAATAATCAATAATATATTAGTTAGGTAATAATAATGCTAATTTTACACGTAAGAATAACTTTTAACAGTGTTTATTTAACAAAACGTCGATATGTCCGAGTGGTTAAGGAGATAGACTTGAAATCTATTGGGCTTCGCCCGCGCAGGTTCGAACCCTGCTGTCGACGTTTTTTTACCTTTTTCTAACAGAAATAGCACACTTGCAGATAATTAAATTTTATTATATTTGAATTCTCATGCTTTCTACACTTATAATTGGAATTTTTTTTACGGATAATCAAATAATTGTGTACTTTTAAACATAAGATTGTTTTGAATATTTTTTTTTAAAATATTAATTTACATGCATGCATACTTAGAATTAGATCTTAAAACCATTTAAACCCTAACAACTTCGATGGTTTTTTTCTCAAAACATAATCTTTGTTATTACTATTGATCATAAATATTTTCTATTGTAATATTTTTATTTTCAAAAAATGTATAATAACAAATTTAATTTTGTTCTTACTCGAATCTTGAGGTAGATGTTTTGATAGGTGAATGGTCGTAGACCAGTTTCAAGCATTTCACATGATGATTTTACTGAAGGGAAATTTGTCTGCAGAAAATTCTTCAATTGATTAATGAGATATCAATTTTATATCCTTATCAAAACAAAGACCAAAGACCTTTTAATAAGATACTGAATCCTTAGGTCCATCAAAGACCATTAATTGAACAATCCAACTCATCACAAACCGTTTATGAAAAATCTAATATATACAATATAGTTAATCATATGTATTATCCATACATTAATAATAATTGTACAATATAATTAAGACTTAGATATAATTTATTGATTAATTTTAATTCATAATAATAAAATGAAGAACAATAATTTTATATAATAAAATTATATAAAATAAAACACAACCTTCGGACACAAGGAAACAACCACCCATACGTTTGTATGGTGCTTTATGTCCTAAACAAATGTATAATTCTTTTTAGCAATTAAAAGTACAAGTAATTATAAATATAAAAAAGAGTTTGTTGTAGCCTCAGTGGAAAGGCAAAGCTCTAACTATTATGCCCATCGCTTGTATTGTTGGAGTCCCATTGAAAAGAGTTAAACCATAGTCTAAATTTCCCTCATGATTATTTAGCAACTTCTGAATCTTAAGCTACAATATAAAATTTTGTCCCAATGAACATTGAATTTATAATCAACCTCGCCATGGTACATAATAAGCATCAAACATATTTTAAGCTTTTGATATAGAAAATGCTTCATCTATTAAAAAAAATATTTGTAACCTTAACCACGATGAGACTCATTAAACTATTCTTTAACAATTATAATTTGTTAGTTGAAGCCTCAAATGCGTTAAACTCATGTAAATGCAATACATCATAGCATTAGCAATGATACTATCAAAAGCCACAACGTGAGGATGTGAAAAGATGAAAGCAAATCCATGAACAGTCAGCACTATTGCGCAGACATTAAACAGGTGACGTTGAAGGCCTTTTTTGTGTTAGTGTGCATTACTAAGTTAGCACTAACGATTATACAAGGAGCTTTAGCTATGCTATAAGTATCTACTATCAACTATATTTTGGGATTGCAAACGAAATAACTATTACATATAGAGAGAAGAATTAAATGATTTTAAACAAAGGAAGTTTTTAAGAAAGAGGTAAAAGAACAGAGTTACTATTACTTGGATTCAACATAATTGAATGTAAATCTTAAGCTAAGAATTCAATAAATTACCTTAGCAAGACACAAATAATAATAAAAAAAAAGGTTAGGAGGTGAGTACCAATTAAGGAGAAGGCATTAGACATCATTTGCCAAAACCATTCCACCTATAGAAAATTGTCCAACACTCATGTCGGTAAAAGTTTTGGATAATTGTATACATGTATACAAGTATGTATACAATGATACTATGTGTTTTTTAGATGTGTTGGGATAATACATATATAAATAGGGTTTCCCTGCTAATTTTGCTAATTTTGTAATTAAGATATACTGATTACGATAATAATCATTTACTTGTAATTAAGATAAACTGTCGAGATATTATTAATTAATACATGATCTTAACTAATGAAAGAGAGTTTTAAGAGATGTTTAATAACTCTTTTGGACTCCTGTATCCATTGGACCAATCATGTCTAATTGGACTGGACATGCACCAATTTCAAATTATATTAAAAAATCATATTTTATTTTATTCCTTCTTTTAAAAGAGTTAAAATTTAAACTCAACATTTTTAATTAATTATTTTAAATTAATTTTATATAATTTTAACTTTTTTTTAATTTATTTTCCTTCTCCTTTTAGAAGAACAAAAAAGGAAGTCCTTTTGAAGAAATAATGTTTCAATATATCTATTTAGGAAAATAATGTTTCAACTGGATTATTTAAACACAAACTTCTTTAAAAAATTTAGTTTGGTAAAAAAATCGAACAACTTTACCAGAGTGATGACAGTTACATTTTTAGATTACAACTCTATTACTACAACACTATTTACGTGTTACTAAGTTGAATATTATTCATATAAAATGCAAAAAACTATACTTTTTAAACGACTTTTGGAGAATGAAAAAGTACTTATAGGAATTAATTTTTTTGAGAGCCTTTACAATACGAGGAACATTTTATAAATCCAAAATGTGGTTTAGTTGTATTTTAAAATTACAAATTTCAATTAAGAAATCGTATTTTAAAGCATGAATTCGCTTTTAAAGTTTAGTTTAAATATAATTTCAATTCCTCAAAATTTAGGGTAATTTTAATTTTGATTTACTAATAAAAAAATTTATATTTTTTTTTCAATTTTATTTTAAATTTTGTTTTAAGAAATATTATAAAAAATAATTTAGAAGAAATTTTTACTAATTGCTTTGTAAATTATTTTATACAAAATATTTTTCACAGAAAATCTTATTAAAAGTACTTATAAATATTATAATTTTGTAAGAAATTATAAATAAAAAATTACATGTCAATTAAAATTTTAAGAAAAAAAATATAAAAATAAGTTTTTTAACAAAATTTTATAATAAATTTACAAGAAAAATATCGTCAGATATGAAAAATTTTAGTTATGATCGTTCAAGTTTAATCCATTGAAATTAAAATCATACGGCTTTCGTGTGTAAATAAAAAAATTGAAAAATTAATTATTCTTTAAAAGTATTATTTTAGTCACTCAAAATTAATATTCAAAATTAAAATCATATTTTACTAAATTTGAAAGACTAAAACAATTTTCCTCTTTTCTTTTTAATTTGAATCACTAGAAAGAAATTTATCACACATTTTTTTCACTGAAAACAAAATTAATTAAACCTCTGTAATTTTCTTAAAAATAATATCAAATTTTTATTTTAAGACACATATATTTTAAAATCCACCTTCAGTTAATTGTCTCAGTTAAAGCAATGTTTTTTTAAGTTATGATTTTATATTTATAAAAATGTCGATTTAAAATTCTATTATTTTTAAAATATGATTTATTCATATCCATTATATATATATATATATATATATATATATATATATATATATATATATATATATATATATATATATATATATTTCAACGTTCATTCATATGAAGTTAGAAGCTCCCAAAAGCAAATGGTTCTCCACACGACACTTCTAAACATTAGTCTCTTGAACCTTAACCTTTAGTCCAGCCAAGTTCAATATCACATACACATACACATACTTTTCTCTTCTGCTACCTCAAACTCTAAATCAATTTCACAATTCAACCCCTAAGCCAAAAAACACTCACAATTTTGCATCAAGACTTTGTGTTTGTTTTGATTTCTTCCAGCAGCAACAAACCAAACTAATTATTGCATTAAAACCCGCTTTTAAAATACACTCTGCAATCAATATCAATGATTCTGAGGTGTTTACACTAACATGCATATGAATGTTCTTCCGCAATTTCTCAGAATACCTATTTAAGTTTCTGGGTCTTCAGATAGAAACATTAATTATAGTCTAAAAAAACCAAATTCTTGGATTATGGTAATTGAAGATGTGCATTATAAGAATAAGAGAAACACGGGGACAACGAATTCCAGCTAGGCCCTCCCTGAAAGATAAGAGGATCCAGCAAATAATAGAAAATTGGCAATAAATGCAGTGCATGAAAACACGTCATCCACTGTTTGCAAGAAATTCCGCGTTTGCTCGATAGCATAAATAGAGAAATTGTGAAGACAACAGCAAGCACTGAAACTTGTAACTGTTTCATATCAGAAGAAAACAAAGTCCGATCGAAGATGCTAAGGTATTTTGTTGGGAGGATTCAAAAGGGTCTTTCAGTGTTTGTGGGTAGAAGGCCTGCATTTAGCTATTTCAGTGAAGATGGTGACCCAAATGAGGCACCAGGTGGTGATGTTATGGAAGGTTATTTTGCTGTTCTTGCAATGAAGGGTAAGGAAAGAAAAAGGTTCATTGTTGGGTTAGATTATTTGTCTGATCCTGCGTTCTTGGGACTGTTGGATAGAGCTCAAGAAGAGTATGGTTTCCGACACCAGGGAGCTCTTGCACTCCCTTGTCGGCCTCAGGAGTTGCAGAAGATTCTAGATGCTCCAAAACCATAGCCACACTTCCCATTGTATAGAACAAATGTTAGGAAACAAAGTCTAATTACTTGTTACTTTTCTGTGTCGGCAATAATCCAAGTGCTTCTCTTATTAATTAACTCCCTAAAACAAAAGTTAAATATGATTTTACTTGATTGTACTTGAAATTGAAATTTGTTGTAATTTTAAAATTTTATAGGTTTTAATTTTTAAATTTTTTTAAAAATAAATGAATATAGTCTTCTTAAATTAACAATATTAATTATTTGTACTTATTAAGCTATACTTTAAGTTGATATCTGAACTTTAACTTGTCATAGAAATAATTTAAATATTATCTTAAAACTTATCAACACACTAAAAAATGAATTTAATACAATAGAGTAAAAGGATTATATTAATTCATTTATTATGTCTGAAGATTAATCTGTATCAGAATCTAGGATAAAGACAAAGTCTAATTTCGCATAAAAATTTATGATAAAAATTATATTTAACAAAAAAACATAATTGTGTTTCTCCAAACATTCGTGTTCTTTGAATGAAAAAAAAGTAAATTACAACTATTGTTTTATTCTGGGTAGCTTTAAAACTTTTTATTTTTCTTTTTTACAAGTCAAATTTTCTGCTTCGAATACCATAAATTCCCAAAGTCGTCAATAGTTTAAGAGGTAAAAAGAAACATGAAAGAGATAAAGATTGACGCATCCAAAACATTTGATATTATCACATCCAGGATTTCTCTTGTAGATAGTTTAAATTAATATTCCAAGTTAGTATTACTTTAGGGTTAAAAGACAAAAAACTGTGTAGAGCAGTTGTCAGAGAGATTATATCCTGTAAGTGTTGTGAGTGTAAGTGTGAAAGAAAAAAAAAATGTCATATTAGATGAAAATGGAAAGATTGAGTAGCATTTTTCTTTTTCTAGCAGACTAAATGTATTAAAAGAAAAAAAAGTAACCAGAGAACAGAAGTTCAGATATAACTTTGTAGCACCATAGTTTCGGATTCTCTATGGGCTGAGCCAGGTTGTGAGTAAAGTGATTTTGCCCTTAGAAGATTTGAACTTCATACTTCATACTTCCATGAAAATTATTATTACTCGTGAACTTTGCAGTTCAAAGTCAAGCAATTTCCAAGGCCAATTGTTTCGTTATTCTGTCATGCTGCTGCTGAGAAGAGTCATAACTTACTAATATATTTTTGGCAATATCCAAGTATCAATTCTTAATGTGAATTAGGTTGTTGTATCTCTCTAATAAATTCTTTCTCGATAGACCATAAAATATGTTAAGGGTTGAAAGAAAAAAGGTTGTACTTCAGCTTCATAAGCTTTAAAATACCACACACCAATTCTCCCAAATACGGAGAACCTCTAGCAAGACATGAATATAAAATTTCAACAAATCATGACCTAGTGGAGTCCAAAAAGTCCTGATTCATCCGTTTTTTATCATTTTGGATAGTTTGTGTTCTTACGAATTGAGGCAAATTTAAACAAATGAATATGTGGGGACAATTCTGTACCCTTACCAGGATGAACTTCAAACTACCATAAATATCTTCGGGGTAACAATAAAAAAGAAAAATCAAAATATGCTGTGAAAATAATTCTCCAAACATGTAAGAATCTATGAAAAACAATAACATAAAGAAAATGATAATAAAAATCACAAAAGAGAACACCAATATTTATACGTGGCTCAGAAGTAAAAACCTATCGTTACAAGCCAATAAATCAAGTTCTTCTAAGATTAAATATGTGTATAAGAGAGTCAAATCAAAAAGCACAAAGAAGTGCATATAACTAGCTAATACATTAAAGGAATAATGCTCTCAAATATGAAGAACAAAAAAAAAGAGAAACTTAAATCATAAATCTTAGACCTCCAATTGTCGATCCCTACAGTCAAAACGAAAGATCCTATGCCACGAACCTGTTCTCAAAATGTTATCATGATCCAATGGTGAATAAAGTGAGAATCTTAATTTTACTGAGGCAACTCGGTGCCAACAAATTTTTTCTCTCTTTTCTCTCTTTCAAGTGTTGTGAAAAATAAACCTCTCTCTTGATCTAAAATGTCCCTCTCCACTTAATTTAAATAGTGAGACAAAATGAGTTTGACTAGGTTGGACTTTTTAGACACACAGTTGGAAACCCAACCCAACAAAATAGTCACCCACTTGCATTGACATGAAATAAAGGCGAATTACTAGATGTGTTTAAGAGATTATATAAAATATTCTAGCTAACTAAAATTGGTCCTATACAAGATTATAGATAACTATCACTCAACATTCATTGAAGGAAGTTAGAAGGAATAAAAGTTGTACAGTGGTTAAGGTGGATTGTCAGAAAGCGTATGATTCAGTCAAATGAGAGTTCCTATTGTACATGATGAAAATATTGGGGTTTTGTAAATCAATAGATGAAATGAAAAAAGAGATTTCTAGAAAAATGTACTGAGTAAGATTATGAAAGACTGTCAAGGTGGAAAGAGAAGTTTCTATCCCTTGTGGGGAGAATATGCCTTATAAAATTAGTCATCACATATCTACCTCTATACCACCTTTCCATGTAAGGCATCAACAATTGGAAACCTTGAAAATGAGAGGATTCAGAGGAACTTTCTATGTGGTTGGGGTCATGAGGGTAGGAAAGTAGTGTTTTAAATGGGCAAACATATGCAAAGCAAAACAAGAGGGCGGACTTGGAGTGAAACTAAGCTATTTAATAATGCTCTATTAGCAAAGTGGAAATTGAGGCTTGGTACTAAAAGACAATGCATATGGAAGGACATCTTATAATCAAAATATCGGTTTTGGAGGAACTTAAATGAAAGAAATAGTACCAAGTTTGAATCCTAGTTGGGGAGGTAAGGAAGGTAGTTGGTTTTATGAGAATAGGACTTGGAGGAAAAGTTCAAGATAGAATAAGGTTCCAAGAAGACACATGGTGTGGGGAACATCTTTTATGTTTAGATTCCCCGACAATATGTTAAGTATCAAGAATTAGGAAAATCAGGATGATAATCTGTACTTGTATTATGATGATGGAATTGTTACAAAGGCTAAGAAGAAAACTATAGCTTTATTAGTGATAAGTTCATACTTATGATCTCATTTAATGTTTAATTCTAGGTATTTAATTGAATTTTTGTACTTAAAAGAATGTCTTAATTGGCAATTCTAATAATTGGGTTTATTGAACTTGTACGATAAAAATGTCTTAAAAAGCGATTTTAGTTGCATAAAATATTCTTGGATATTCTAACGTTTGTTGATGCAACAAAAGTTAAATTTGGTTCATTAAATGTGTGAAATTGAATGGTTCAAAGTTACAAAATCAAGCCACCACTTTCAAATCTGGCCAACCATATGCTACCACGTGTCAACCTCTCAATGGATAGTCAAAGATGGTCAAAACCTGGTCAAAGTCTGGTCAAAATATTCAATGTGAACTTTGGGCAAATTCTGGTCAAAGCTGGTAAAATGGTCAAACTACAAGGGATAAATTGTATATTATGAAAATCCATTTGTGTATTTTGGTATGCCAATTAGAGGAAACCTAAGGAATAAGAAATTTTGGCAACTTATGGTTGAAAAATTCAGAAGTAGGCTCACTAGTTGGAAAGGAAAATTAATATCAATTGCTGGAAGGGTTTGCCTCATAAAATCATTAATCTCCGCTCTTCCCCTATACTATCTATCCTTTTTTAAAATGCCAAGAAATGTGATTAAGGAACTAGTTAGAATACAAATAAACTTTCTTTGGGGATGGGGATCTGAAGGTAGGAAAACAACATGGGTAAGTTGGGACAATATATGTAAGTCAAAGGAGGCTAGAGGTTTAGCAATAAGAGATTGGCAATTTTAATATAGTGTTTCTTGCCAAATGGAAGTGGAGATTGGGAATGGAGGACCATGGTGTATGGAAACAGATTCTAGACTCAAAATATGGATCATGGAGGATGCTCAATGAACCTAAAACATGCACAGTTGCTTCAAGGTGTTGGAAAGACATTCATAAGGTGTGTGGGAATATTGAGAGTGGAAAATGGTTTGATAATTGTATAGAGTGGGTGGCAGGAGACGAGAAAAGAGTAAAATTTTGGGAAGATAAGTGAATAGGGGAAGAAACACTTTGCTGTAAGTTCCTAGACTGTACCTGATATCAGAATGTAAAGGAAAAGTTTTGGAGGAGGTTGGACATTAGCAAGCGAATATATGGGTTTGAGACTTAACTTGGAGGAGACAGAGACTTGTGTGAGAGACAACTATGGAGGAACAACTTCTTCTACTATTAAATGGCCAAAGTCTAACCAAAGGAAACCCAGATACCTAGAAGTGGGTAGTGGATGGGAAAGGTGTGTTTTCAATTTGATATGCTTATAATAAGCTACAAGGAACCTTTGAAAGGGGGGGGGGGGGTTGAGAATAATGTGTTTGAAACCTTGTGGAAAACAAGGGTTACCTTGAAGGCACAAGTGCTAGGGTGGAGGTTGCTTTTGGATAAGCTTCCGACAAAGGCAAAACTAATAGTGAAGGGGATTCCCTTACAACATAGCCTTTGTGAGTTTTGTATAGAATGTGAAGAGACAACAAAACATCTATTTTTCTCATGTAGTATTTCCCAAAAGGTATGGAATATGTGCTAGCAAAACATCTATTTTTCTCATGTAGTGTTTCTCAAAAGGTGTGGAATATGTGCTATAAGTGGATGGGATTAAGTATAGTATCCCATATTAAGGTGAGGAATAACTTCCAACACTTCTTCCTTTTGAACCTACATAGGTGGCAAAATAATGTATGGGATGGTATGTGGTTAGCAATTATAGGGGAAATTTGGAAACATAGGAATGAGGTAATAGTCAAACGAAGTAAAGTAGAACCTATTGAGGTTTTTGGTCTTGCCCAGGTTATGGCCTAGGTATGGATGAAACACAAAATCCCAAGTGTAAAATTCTTATATAGTGATTGGTGCTTTTCCCTGTATACTTGCTTAAAATCTCTTAGATAAAGTAACTGTTATGTGTTCAAGTGTGCTAGGTAATCAAATAAAGGATCTGTTCAAGTGTGCTAGGTAATCAAATAAAGGATCTTTCGAGGAAGGAACCCAATTATTGCAAAGCTTAATAATATCATATGGTCGAAGTGCATATAGGGATTATATGAAGGAGACACCTCTGCCTATGAATTGAAGGACTTATTGAATAATTGAGTAAAGGATGAGGATTACCTAATTGTGAATATAATGTAATTAACAGGTTTGCTTGGTAACACATAGACATGTCAAAGTGAGCCAACTCGGCTCACACGGGTTGGCTCACCACGAGTCGGGTTGAAAATGAGTGAACCCAACCCGACTCACTTTATGGTGAGCTAGAAATTTTGTAACCCGGCTCAACCCACCACGGATTGGTGGGTTAGGTGGGTTGGTGAGCCAACCCACCTAAAAAAAATATTTATTTATTTATTTTTTAGTATTCAAATATTTAAATAAATTTTTAAGTAACCCATGAGATGACAATCATACTAAAATCAAGAACCAATGTTTTGATCATACTCACCACCAATATATGAAGAATTATTTCCAAGAAAGTATCCATATAGTCTAAGAAAACATGGCTAATATTACAAATTTTCTATCATGCTATTCAACAAAATATAAATAAAAAAACTATACATTTTTTTCATGCTAATTTAGAAAAAATTGTTTATAAAACGGTTACTTGAGTAATTTACTATAAATATTATAATTAAAGATTAAAGTATCAACATATATAACTTGACAATCAAATTAATTAAACATTCAAACTATTCAAATATAATTAAGCAACATTCTAGCATTTAAAAATATGAAATTGTGAACAAATATAATAGGAGTAGTAAATAATTATAAAAAAAATAAAAAGAAAATTTTAAAAAAATTGTTAAAAAATGTTGGTGGGTTAAGTGGGCCAACCCACCTTCAACTCGGCACGAACCTGTTTAACCAGTGAGTTAAGTGAGCCGGGTTGAGTTCAACCCACTTTTGAAAAAGTTGAATTTTTCTCAACTCAACCCGGCTCGAACCCGTGGTGAGCCGGGTTGACTCACGGGTTGAAACCCATTTTGACATCTTTAGTAACACAGGTGATTGACCAGATAAATTGTGTGTTCACACAGTGGCCATTGTTGTGTGGAGCAGTTGTACCCAAAATTTGAGTTGTTTTATACCACTGTGATGATTTTGTTGTATTTACCCGACTCTTTGGAGATTTTTTGTGTAGATGAAGCCAAGCTTGTGCTTCTACATGTACATGTGTACATCTTTTGTATATGAATTAGAATATCCCTTTAATGTGTACATTTTTGTATATGGATTAGAATAACCTTAAATACTCTATTTAATTATATTAATTCTTTGCTGAAAAAAAAAAACAGTGGAATAACAAACATTATTTGGTAATATTTTTTTTCACTAATAAAAATTGCATCTGCTTCAACAACTTTTGGGACGGTAAGTTTAATCAATGATTTAAATAAATTGATTTGAATAAATTAAGCTAGTTAACTCAAGACTTTGTATATTTTGGACAATAAAATACAAGACTTTATCTTTTGTACATTTTTCTGTTTTACTTTTACCCCTTAGACAACCTATGCCTTTTCACATTATTTTTTCGTTTTCTCTCAATATCTTTCATTTATCTATCTCCTCAGTCTTTTAAGAAACGGAAAACAAGCATTATTCTGTATTCCACAGTGCATAAAAGACTAGTTTTGAAAAATTATTTCATCTAATAAGATGGAGTATATTCTTATGATGAAACCAGACAAATTTAATAGTTTTGAACGATTGTTTTTGGGTCAATGATTGAATAAGTTTAAACACAACCAAGAAAAGGAGAGGAGAGAGAGAAAACAAAGAGTGTCTAGATTCAAAATCAAACTCAAATAATTTTTGAAGAAGCCTTAGGATTTTCAAAGGGTGAGAGAGATTATGATAATTTTAAACATCTTAAAATCATTACATATCATTGACTTGCAAACAGTAACTGTTAAAGATCCAACAAATGGAAGAATTGAATGAGCCAAAGGTTGCATTAAATGAAATATGTGGAATGCCTCCCAGTCTTATCTTGCTTAGACACCCGATGGAGACATATTGCGCGTTCTTGCATCAAAATCCAATGCTAGTTCACTTTGTAACATTCCTGCAATAATTTGAAACATCAATCTAAATCGTGGTTGCAATTTATTGTGAAAATTTGTGAGAAAATAGTAGTTGATGCAACTCAAATTTCAGTTGGAAAATGATTTGAAGTAAGCAATGAATTCTTTATATTGTCACTGTAGTTGTGATGCAATTTAAAATCATGGTTTAAACTAAATCTAATGTTGAAATTCCATTATATAAATCAAGTTTTGAGTTATGTTTTTTGTTTGTGTGTTCCGATCCACTCAATAGTTAAATATTAAGATTTGAGTTCAAACATAGTTTAAATGTTTACTTCTCCTTTTATCTTTCGATACACTTTTTTAAAAATAAAACTGTAATAGAGTTTTACATTTTAAAATGGACAATACCTCGAAAACACGGTGGTCGTGTTATGGGTTGCACAATTGTTCCGTGACAGAGGCTAGGTGCGTCAAGTCACGATCTAAGAGTGGGATTCCTAATAGGACAATTGTTGAAGAAAAATTGTTGCAGGTAACATCAATTATCCCGTGACAGAGGCCAGATAAACCGGGTAACAATCGAATTGTGGCGCTGGGACTTGTGTTACATTTTTAAGTAAAAAAAGTTGTATCTTCACTAATGACTATAACTTTTAGTTTATCGACAAGGGTCTGATCCTAACCTATTGATCTTAATAATACTGCTGGGTGTCAGAACACTTTCATTAGCAAAATAAATATAATATAATCATATTATAAAATTTGAAAAGATAATATTTCAAATGCGATGATGGAACTCAATGATATAATCTTTTATGGGACTTAGGAGTTCGAAGATCGAAGAAATATATCATAATCGAGTGGAGACTCTAATGAAGATTCTCAAAATCCTTGATTGCAGAAGTATCATTCAAAGGTCATCCACATTCCGGACCCAGAAAATCGCTCATTGCAGTGATGTTGATGACGAAAATGAAACACCAATAGTGATGCCACTTGCCAGAAAGTGTTAAAAAGAGGGTAATATTTTGGGGGTACGTGGTAGGTATCATGAAAAGAGGCTCATTTATTTTCCATGGGTGATGTGCAAACATGTAAGTACATCTGAAAAGGATAGTTTCCAAATAAAAATCAAGAGAAGGGCACAAAAAAAAGATGGCAAGGCTTATAAGAAAAGAAATCATAGTGCCAGATTCAATTTACATGAATACATAGCACGGGTGATCCTCACGGAGACACCGCGTAAGAGATACACGCCAATTGTCTATATGTGAGTCCAGAAGGTTGAAAATGACCTTCAAAATGTTGCATTAAGTGTGCATGTTTCTGCACCAATAAGCAAAGGCTCCACAGTGGTACCTCTCAAGAGTTTTCATGCATTGTTTCTTCATCTTATCCTCATTTTCATCATTATAAATATCCACACTCCATAATCATGAAACTGCAACCTCATCTATAAAAGAATAAGCTTTTCCTAGCCCTTGATCATCAAGAGTTTAATTAATTAAGACAATATATTATATTACAAAGTTCATATGATGTTTTTGTCTTTCTTTGGGAAGATTCACGATGGTCTCTCAGAAGTGTTAGCACCAATAAGAAGATCACTAACACAGATGATCAAGGAAGATCCACTGAATAATGCATCAGCACAAGTGCCAGAAGACGTTTTGGAAGGACACTTTGTGGTTGTTGCTAACAAGGGTGAAGAAACCAAACGGTTTGTTGTGGAGTTGCACTATTTGAGTAACCCTTCATTTTTGGGACTGCTGGAGAGAGCAAGAGAAGAGTATGGTTTCAGGCAAAAGGGGGTTTTGGAAATTCCCTGCCACCCTCAAGAACTAGAGGAGATTCTAGAAGAAAGAAGAGATGAAAGTGTGGGAGATGGAAGCAAATTAACAGATTCAATTCAAATGAGTTGAATGTAGCACTATATCTCTTGCAATTGACACATGAAGTTGAACAAATTTGTAGAATTTACTTAAACGATTAGGTTCAAATTGCTAATGGCTCCATAAGCATAACTTCACTGCACCAAGCAATTGAGAATCAAACTTCTCTTTGATTTAGCTTGGTGCAACAGCTACAACCTTTTTTTTTTTTCTTTTGTTTCTCTCCATCCACATCATGTATATGTTTGATCAAAATTCTCTCTTTTCAGTTTCTTTCTATTTGGATTAATTGTGAGTTGGAGTAATTAACACTATTCTATAAAAAAAGTCACCAGATCAGGAAGGTTTTAATTAGTAAATATGAAAGAACTATTTAGGGTTCGTAAGTTCTATTCTTTGTGTTTGATTCATAGCAAAATATGATTTATAAAATGGAAAATAAAGCAAATTGAAGATCTAACAAAAGGGTCTCATAATTTTAGCTTCAAGAGATCACATGTGAAACTACAGCAGCAACAGTGGTGGCAGATGACATAAGCTAAGAAAAAAAGTTTCTGCATATTTCTTGAGACTACTAGGGAAAGCTACAGAAGAGTCTGACTTTAGACAGAGGAAAGCTCTTCTGCTTTCTCAGGACAGAAGAAAGTGAGAGATGAGAAACAGCAAAAATAAGTACTGAGATAGTGTAAAAGTAAGTCTATAAATAACCCCAATTTAGTGCAGTGGAGATTCTGAGTAGTCACTGCAATTGGCTACCATATGTTGTTCAATCAGTATCGGGCAATTCAGATTTTAATATCACCAAATCTGACCTCTCACTTGCAAGTAAATCTCAGCCATACGTGGGGTCTGAAGTCTTAATATTATATAGATATATATAAATTCCTATAGAACAACGATACTTTAATTCATTTTTTTTACCCACTTTTAACCCACTATTTCAATCACCATTAGATCATCACATCACATCACATTATTTAAAAAAATCAAAATAGATAATTTAATGATGATTAAATGAATGGATTAAAAGTGGATTAAAAAATGTGGGTTAAACTATCTTTATCCATTCCTATATTATGATTGTTCTGATCAGTCTAATCATAAAATTATTGTTAATCACTATATCTTTGAGATATTGTCTGTTTTAAAATATGTACTTTGTTATTATTTTGTCTTTAAAAAAAAACATCGAAAACTAAAAAAAGAAAGAAATATTTAAATTGCCTTACATCTCGACTTTTAAATAATAAGACTATTAGATGTGGTAAGAACAAAAATAATTAATATATAAGTAATGATTTTACGAGCCAAACTTAAAAGACCATTTGTCATTGATATAGTTCTCCTTTTTTTAATTTTGTTATATTGAAGATAGAGTGATTTTATTTTTCAATTTTATGCCTTATATATATTTGGCTATATATGTTGTTTATGTCTTTTCTGAAGCATGGGAATGGGAAGTATACATATCAGTATCAATGTTAGACCTTATTCTATTCATTAATTCAAGTACTTTATGCAATATTTTCTTGTATCTCTGTTCACTGATTCACATAGTACTAAAAAAATATGCATAAATGGGCTCAAAGCTTTGCTATTCAGATATCAGTGAACAAATTAAGCAAAAAAGAAAATTACCCTAAAAGATAAATCATTCAGGAACAAATTGATGACAATAGCCTCAATATGCAGGTCTTATCCGAACTTATTCTTTTCTACTGTTTATTTATTATTGATTTCTTAAAATGGTTAAGGGAGGAGGATTTTTTTGTGTTTGCACCTTTCAAGAATCCATGCAGTTATGCATTATTGCACTCACTTGTCCCAGGTAGGGCTGGGCAAAATAAACCAAACTGCACTGCACTACCAAAAACTGCACTGAACTAAAAAACTGTTTGCATGAATTGCACTGAACTGGAAAACAATTCAGATGAACTGAACTGAAATGTTATTCTTAAAAATAAAC
>Ga0214542_1008553_pt1 | contig 16735 bp, 14 predicted proteins | sample CNSS1metaG_FD_160096 | JGI IMG/M metagenome (GOLD analysis project Ga0214542, IMG submission 160096) | Root nodule microbial communities from cowpea collected in UCLA plant growth center, Los Angeles, California, USA - CNSS1 | ecosystem: Host-associated > Plants > Roots > Nodule | place: USA... | reverse complement strand
ATATATATCCACACTTTCAACCCTTTGCCTCCACTTTTGTCCTCTCTTTCCTATTTGAGATATTTTGAAAGTCTTGTTTTAAGGTAAGAATAAAATTCTTACTCAAAAATTAAAAACTGGTTGTACACTAATAATAAACACTAATTTTAAATTTTTTAAAATATTTAGAAAAAAACTTAAAAATGAAAGTACTATACTTTTAATACCTTTAATGTTTAACGGAAAACGTCAAAAAATTCAATAAAAAATTTTGAATCCACTTTCCCTCTCAGTGAATCATATTTCTAAAATCTAATAAACAACACAAACCATGCCTATAAAATAAGTATGCGTGCCCATAATGCAGATAATTTGAACGCTATAATTGATGTATATCAAGATATTCTGAAACAAATCAGCATATAAAATTAGTAAACAGAATCCGTGCCCATAAATGCAGATATTTTTAACAACACCTACAACGTGCATAAATGAGTTTTAATCGTAAACATTTAATATTTTTAATATTCAAAATTTAGAACATTTGAACACTATAATTGATGTATATTAAGTTGGCTAAAAATAATATATATATATATATATATATATATATATATATATTATATGAATGGACATGACTTGTGTATGTGAACAACCCTTTATGTTTATGATGTACACGAATTAATAGCAACTGATAGGACCTTCAGCTACCTCGATAGCCATTTTCATTTCATATATATATATATATAATATATATATGGAATTTATATTATTCTTTTGTGGGACCAATTTTAGCCATTTTTTAAATTCCAACAAAATCTCGGATTAAATTAAATAAAATTACAATTATAAATTATTATTATTATTTATATAAGTTGTGGTTAAATTATTTGTAATAAATGAGCATAAAATACCTTTTGGTAAACAAAAAACGTGTCAGATTAAGAAATAGTTTTCTGAATATTCTCATACATTATTTTAATTGATAACATAGAGATTCAATGTTACAAAATCTCAATAATAAATTAATTACCTGGTTTTTTTTTCTTTATTTTTAGGATTCTTTGTCTAATTGCTCATCCCAAACCTCACTTTCGGATTATTATTTCACAGATCACTAAACACTCAAAAATCGTTTGGGTTGACCTCTCATTAACACTAATTTTCTGTTTTCACGTAAAGCCAAACTCCACCGATTGCAATTAATCGCATAATAATCATATTACAGAACCAAATTATTTTATAACTTTTATACAACTAACAAGTATATATTTTTCATAAATATAAAGCTTTAATATATTAATTATACTTTTCGTCCATTCTTTCACTAAGCCGTAACTATCACATGTATTTTTTATTCAACCTTTTTAATATTAAATGGAATAACGAATTTGAACCATAGTAATTTAAACTCTCTGAAACTAGATTATTCCTTAAACAATCCAGTTTGATTTGTAATCTAAATTAGAGTTAATCTTAAACTAAACAAGATTACTCAAATCTAATTTCATTTATTTATTTTGTAATCATTAATCAAGGCAATTATGATTTCTCGTATAATTTTGATCAATCAAAAAGTAGAAAAATGATTATATTCTCCTAAGATTACTAAGTATCAAGGATTTGGCCATAATCACTTGGTCATGACTTTCACAAATTCGATAGGGGTCAAACTGTCAACAAAAAATATATAAAAAGATGGGCTGCAGAAGGAGAAAGAGGAAGTGCGAAAAGTAGATGTGATCTCATGAGTATGGGTCTACAAGGCCCAAAAGGATATCAAGTTCTAGGCCCATTATTCCTTTCAAACCCGGTTTCAAACTTTCGGACCTATGCCATTGGTTTCGCCGTTTCGCCACTTGCCAACGCGTTTCTCTCGTCTCTTCGCATTCTCGCCGTCGCTGCCAAGTACGTGTAAGCTCTGTCTCTCTGTAGCAGCTTCGTCATTCACTCATCTATGCACTATTGCTTGCGTTTGTTATCGGTGAAGTGTTTTTACAGTGTGAACGAGCTGATTGGTTTAGTAGTTTTGTTTACAGAATAAAAAAAAATGATAAAGAGGAGGTTCTTCAAGCTCGACCACGGTGATAAAGATGTCTCGGATCCGTCGTCTTCTTCTTCGGACTCCGAGCTTGAAGCGGAAGCAGAAGCTACTGAAGAAGAGTCTTCAGAGGATGATGCTACAGTAGAAGCAAAACCGAACGGTGATGAAGCCGGTTCAACTTCTTCTGGTTGGTTTATTGATACTTTGTTAACTAATTTTTGTTTCCACCAGTAAAATGTGTTTAGTAGTATTAACACCAACGAGATACGTAGAATTGCATTAGCTGGTGTTACTTTTTGATTACGGAATCGAAGAGTTCACTGATAGAGCGACATGTATTAGTTTTTATTATAACAGTGTTTGCCTTTTGTTAATGTCAGTCGCTGTTCTTGACACATTTTTTTTTTTGTTTGTTGTTGGCATATTCAGGGTATGCAAGTGAGGATAGCTCTGCGAATGATGTTGATGTCGACTCAACAGGTAGGTTTGGTTGAATACACATTCTAACACAGAATTGTGTTCTATCAGTGGAAATAAGTCATGCTAATGTACTCTTTCAACTTATTTATGTTTCGATACTATGAACGGAATAATGGTAACAACTATTTGTTAGGATGTTAGGAGAAGATGAAGTTAATTAAGGTAGTTAAATATTAATGAGGTATTTAGTTAGAGGTGTTAGTTGGATGTAAACAAGGGAGGAAGGAGTAGATAGATTCAGATTTATTGACATTGTAAATTGACTCTTTGTGGAAGGGGAAACCCAGGGAGGAAATGTTTTCCTCTTATTCAATAAAATTCTTTCTCATTTATTATCTTGGCTCCTGACATCTTATCTTAGGCTTTGACCTTGTGTTTGTTTTCCTTTTCACAATATCAAATTCAATGAACAACTTTTAAGGGATATGTACTCAAGAAAAAACCTTTATGCAGAAGATCTAGTTTGCCACTAGGGTTTGATTTGTGCTGTCTACTTGAGATTTAAGTTGAGATTTTGTACTGTTCAAACTTCTTTTGTTATTTTACTTTTGTATGTCAAGTAAATGTCTATTTATGGGATAATAGCATTCATTGTATTGGTTATTTCTGTAACTTCCATTGCTCTGTTCCTTGGGAAAGAATCCTTTCATGATTGTTTTAACATTGGCGTAAAACATCAGGTGTGCTATTCAGTGAAGATGATGGTGGAGCTATAAATGAAAGAGACATGCCTTTTAACAAGGAGTTCCTGAGTAAACCTGACACTGAAAAGTCTAATGTGATTGCTGAAAAGGAAACCGTACAGGCAGATATGCCAGCTTATGTTTTAAAACACAAATCAGTATTTAAGTGCAAGATATGTCCCCGAATTACCTGTTTATCTGAAGGCACTTTGAGGGATCATCTGCAATCAAAGGTAACATGTTTTTTCTTTTGTTGGCTTATTATGCTTAAGAAGCAGCTTATACTTACTATTCATAGTACTTTATTTTTGAGAAAAGATTCATAAACTTCTATCTATTTTTTCTTTGTCATTTGCTGTATATATTAAATTATTGCATACATTTGACTGGAAATTGGTTAAGGGAGCTCTGCTTTGACCTGGGAAAGGAAACAACAATAAGTTCACGGTTAATTACATACTCTAGGATAGAGCCGGCACACTTTGGGATCCTACATTGCTACATTTTTTTATACAATCCTTGTAAAAGCAGAGCTCGTTCACCATTGAGTGTATATCCAATAAAAAGGATGTTGAACTATATTGACGGTAACAAGTTTAGATTAATATTATAATACAATGAGGATAAATGTTAGTTGGTAAGGGAAATTATCACGGGACTCCTTTAAGTGACTGACAGTATAGAACCGGGTCAAAAAGGTGGGGAATTTTCATCAAAGGATGTGATGAATGCAAGTGTAATTTATTAGAGTATTTATTTTTTATCGGTTGAAATATTTGTTTTTCTACACCGGAGAAAAAGAGATGGCATTCTAATGAAGCACTGGAAAGACAAAATAATCTAATCTCCTTCCCTTCTATTTCTTAGCCACGATGCCATAATAAGTTCAATCAAGGAGAGATGGATTACTTTTATCCCCTAAAACCGGCAATTTTTTGCTCTGGTCTAATATATACCAAAAACAAACTTTATACATGTGGTAATGTCAAAGGTTGTTCCCCTGTAGGTGGAGGACTGGCTTTTAGTTTGTGTTTACTCAGATTAATAGTTCATTCCAAACTAAACCACCTAGGTGGAGAAATTTCCCATCATGCCACTACTCACTAAATAATAATTATTTGTGGATGCACAACAGTATCCGGTTAACTGTAATAATAATCATTACCTAAGTCACAGGTTTAATACCCTGTGAGATAGGGATTAGCCATGAGCCAGAAAGAGGGTAAAACTAGCATTTCATTCAACTCTCGACAATATGATCAACTTCGAGAGGACATGTAGCAACTTTTTCTTGTCATTTTGTAAGGCTTCTTATTGATGAAATGATGATTTTGTAATTATTGCAGAGACATGCTCGATCTGTAAAACTACTCAGTGAGGGTAGACTGAAGGTTATGCTCAACAGTGATGGTGAGATTGAGAATCAAGAGATAGCAGATGTACCATCTATAGATTCCGAGGTTGGTTCTTCAACAGCTCAATCGCAGTCTAATGCAACTCAGCTAAATAAAAAACTACTTGTTATTGAATTGAACATGCTTGGCAAACTTAATCATTTATGATATTTTTAGGATAACGCTGAGAAGAATCACGAAGCGCAGAAGCAGCATAAAAAGAGATTCAGAAAGAAGGTAAAGAACACCAGTGACAGTTTAATTTGAAAATTTGAAACTGTAAGGTTTATGGAAATGTTTTTGAATGGCAGAAAAGTGGCATAGCAAAGACAAAGAAGTTCCTTTCAACGGAAGGACGAGTCAAGAGAAGGCAAAAGAAATGACAAGTCTAATCTGTAGTATAGTCAGCATTTTGTAGAGTAAATTTTGCCGTCACTGACAACTGCCTGCGAGTGCAAAGTCTGCGTAATCCGATATATGTACTCTACCGAGGGTGCTTCTTGAGCCCCCTACCCGTTTTGTTTAATATTTTCCTTTTTTCTTTTAATTTTTGCTTTGTTGCCCTTCCCTACAGTGTCTGAAAATATTTTATTTTTTGCCATCTGTTTCCTACAGAGTCTGAAAATATTTAATTTGTTTGCTTTTCCCGTAGCATACCAATATTTCCGAAATTTCTTTGTAAAGACTTGCCAGTAAAAGATTATTCAGATTATATAAGGTTAAATTTGGCTGTGTTTATTTTCTTTCAGATTTTAATTGTGTGTACATTAAAGACTAACTGTGATGCCATGCCTCTGAAGAATCAAAGGGTAAAAATTTAATCTTTAGCTCCAGCGTCGAGGCTATATGCTTAGATCACTTTAACTTTTGGATTATCCCGGTAGGAACAAATTTATAAAGAAAAATAAGTCTGGAAAGCTATAGCTGTTACTTGATAAAATGTATGAATCCATCCACATGATAAATTGTGAGATAATTTAAGTTAATCATAATCTTAAGTCTCTTGTTAACGGTTCAATAAATCATAACATTCTAAGTTTTTTAATAAAGTGAATATGTTGTGAAATCGGTCACTATATCAATGGATTACATTTAAACTAGCTATAAAAAAAAATTCTCAATTAGATTATTCTATTACATGCCACTAATATAGTTCCCTCTTATAAGTGAATCTCCAAAGTGAATCTCCAAGCATCCTTTCATGTCAAAAATAAAATTATGCCTGAAACTGGAAAATTTTCGCCTCCGAACCTAAAAATTAGACTATGAACCTGAAAGCAACAAAATGTGGACGTCCTCATAACTTGCATGTTAGTTTTGGCGCCAGACACAGTCACTGTATCTCATAAGCACCTGAAACTAGTTTTGAAAGAAAATACCATTCCATTTCAGATTCCAGACCCGAGGATCCTCTTTCTTCTTCCATTCCCATTTTTTCTCCCAATGTGATTGATTACTCTTCCAACTTTCATGGATTCTGAAACCCTAGACTCCACCCAGCTGTTCCTCACAGCCCTCAAAACCCTCCAACCCGAGCTTCCTCCTCCAGCCTCCACCTCCACCTCCACCTCCCTCCCCCCACTCCCCTCCTCCCTCCCTCACTCCAAACTTATCCCTCACACACGCTTCCTCGTCGACGCCTTCCGCCACGCCGGCCCCTACTCCCACTCCTACTTCCTCTCCCACTTCCACTCCGACCACTACACCGGCCTCTCCGCCTCCTGGTCCCACGGCGTCATCTTCTGCTCCGCCACCACCGCCTCTCTCCTCCGCAACATCCTCCACGTCCCCGCCGCCCTCGTCGTCCCTCTCCCCCTCCGCCAACCGCTTCGCATTGATGGCGCCCAAGTCACCCTCCTCGACGCCAACCACTGCCCCGGCGCCGTACAGTTTCTCTTCGCCATCCCCAGCGCCGATGGCACCGCCACCCTAAGGTACGTTCACACCGGCGACTTCCGCTTTTCTAGCTCTATGGTTTCGGAGCCCGCCCTCGCCTCCTTCGTCGGTGCCGATGCGGTTTTTCTCGACACCACATATTGTAACCCTAAGTTCGTTTTTCCCTCGCAAGAGGAATCCATTGATTACGTTGCCAGTGTTGTGGAGAGGATTGAGCGTGAGTGTGGTGATAGTAATGATAAAGTTCTGTTTCTTGTTGCTACTTATGTTATTGGGAAGGAGAAGATTTTGCTTGAGCTTGCACGTAGGTTTAAGAGGAAGATACATGTTGATGCTAGGAAGATGGAGGTTTTGAGGGTTCTTGGGTATGGGGAGAGCGGTGAGTTTACTGAGAATGGGTTGGAGAGTAATATCCATGTTGTTGGATGGAATGTGTTGGGGGAGACTTGGCCATACTTTAGGCCTAATTTTGTTAAGATGAAGGAGGTTATGGCTGAGAGAGGGGGTTCCTACTCCAGGGTTGTGGGCTTTGTTCCTACCGGCTGGACCTATGAGGTGAAGCGCAGTAGGTTTGCAGTCAAGTCCAAGGATGCATTTCAGATTCATCTTGTGCCCTATAGTGAGCACTCGAACTATGACGAGCTCAGGGAGTATGTGAAGTTTTTGAAGCCAAAGCGTGTTGTTCCGACTGTGGGTTTGGATATTGAGAAGAGTGACAGTAAACATGCTGACAAAATTAGGAAGCATTTTGCTGGGTTGGTCGATGAGACTGCTAACAAGCATGAGTTTTTAAGGGGCTTTTGTGGCGGCCTTGGTGAAGTGGGTTTCAAGGCTGAGAAGGGTGTTAGTGATGTTCTGGAACCTGGTCAAGGCATGGACAAAGAAGTCATTCCATTGGAGGAGATAAAAAGTGATAAGAGTATTGATCCAGATGTGGCTGTGGGTTTGCCTTCTTTTGTGGGAGATACTTGTACTGAAGATCCTACTTTGCTGAGCGACGAAGAAAAAGAGAAAATAATTGGAGAACTTAGCTGTTGTTTGCCCACATGGGTCACCCGAGACCAGATGCTGGATATGATCAGCATATCTGGGAGCAATGTCGTTGAAGCTGTTTCTAATTTCTATGAACGTGAAACTGAATTTCATGAGCAAGTGATTTCCTGTCAAACTCCTGTTTCAACATCCAAGTGCTGCACATTAAATGACACTGATTCACTTGCAAAACCTAGCCTTAATAATGCAAACAGCACTAGGAAAAATATTGACATTTTTTCTAGTCAAGACTCTAAATCAACTATCCTGAGGCATAAAGTACCCAGTCCCATTTCTCCTGCCAAAAGGAAGAGAAGTAGTGACAGTAAGCCAAACAAAAAAGGCAAAGTCAAAGCAAAATCTGAACCAAGTGGTTCAAAGCAGTCCACGCTTACAAGATTCTTCAGGAAAGTAACACCTGAGATTCCTGGTGGTACTCAATCTGATAATTCTGAACCAAAGCTTGAGCAAAGCTCTGAAGTTGAAGACTTGTTACCAACTGATGTTGGACAAATGTACAAGGATGAAATTGATCAATTTTTGCAGATAATAAATGGCAATGAGTCATTAAAGAACCATGCCATGACTATAATTAAGAAGACAAAAGGAGATGTCAATAAAGCACTTGATATATATTACTGTAATTCTGGAAATCTTAGCGAAAATGAATTATCAGTTCAAGAGGAGAGAAAAATTGATAAACCATTAGTAAAGAAACATGCATCAGAGGAAATAAGAATTATGCCTGATATTTCTGGGCAGAAAGTGTTAAAAGATAATGTAGATGCTACTCAACTATCTCTACCACCAGAGAAATACAACCCTATAGAACATGGTTTGTTTTAGTTTTTATTCCACTGGATATACTGGTTTAGAAGATTTTCAGCCCCATGCTTTTACTTCTATTTTTTACTTTGTATATTCATGTTCTGTCTTGTAACCTATGTATACAATGGACATAAATGAGCAGCATGTTGGAGAGATGGACAGCCAGCACCATATTTACATATTGCACGAACCTTCAACCTGCTAGAGGGTGAGAGAGGAAAGATTAAAGCTACTTCACTGTTATGCAATATGTTTAGAAGGTTCACTTGTTACTCGTCACACTCTTTGTATCCATTGCCACTCCTTTTTGTGGAATAATGAAATAGTTTTTCCCCTAATTGGCTAATTAAAGAACATTGTTTGCATGCGATGTTTCTATCACACAGTTTGTTGGCTTTATCTCCGGCGGATGTGCTTCCTGCAGTGTATCTATGCACAAACAAAATTGCTGCAGACCATGAAAATAAGGTAGGTTTCCTGGTCTTGACAATTTGGGCTTATAATCTTTATCATTTATGAGAATGAAAGGGCAGTTCATTGATGAGAATGAAACGGCAGTTGGGTAATTTGAAAAATAAATGAATAAATCAAAGTAAAACATTTATCCTTTCCTTTGCTCTTTTATATGTGCTGTATCAATTTTTTAAGATTAGGACCTAATTTCCTTGGTGAACACATTGACACTTTGTTATATATGGCATTTTTGTCCTTCATTGTTGCTTGAGGGCGACTGTTTGTATCAAAACTGGCCATTTTGTATCTCTAGTTTTTCTTTGAATTTCTATTCCTTTGTCTTCAATTTTTTTGGATAACAACAAGGAGTGTAACCATGATTTCAACACCCTAGTTATTTATTTGTTGTTTTATGATAAAAGAGGGGAAAAGAGGCACTTCGGGCCTCTATTTATTTATTTTTAAGATTAATTAATTCAATAACATAAATCGGTTGTTTGCTGATACAAAGATATGCGTGGCTTGAAGATGTAGTTGTAAGAATAAATAGAGAACTATGGAGGAGGGTATGGGGCAAAATGGAACACAAACATGTGAGCATGAAGGAAGCGGGGTCCACTATGTCACTCTGCATGGGTTTTCTTCCCCCCTTGAAGCGAATAGTATCTCTAAGTTCTTGATTAAAATTGACCACTAATATCTATCGGCCAATTCAAATATCACTTTATTCATACAATAAAAATACCTATCTGCAAACAACATTACTGTTTCTGGTTGTTACTTGTTTAAGTTTGAATGAGAACAGAAGTGTAGAGTATTGCAATAAGAGTGTTATTATGCACTAACAAAGTTCCTTACAATTAATGTCAGGAACTAAATATTGGTGGAAGTTTAGTCACTGCAGCAATTGAAGAGGCATGTGGAACAAGTCGTTTGAAAATACGGGAGATGTATAACAAATTTGGTGATCTCGGTTGGATAATTGTTTTCATAGTTTTTTTACTGTTTACTACTAAACCTGTTCCATCTATGAGGATTTTGAATAACTGAAATAACCTGCAATGGTTAAACTTAAAGGTGATGTTGCTCAAGAATGTCGTCAAACACAGAGATTTCTTGCACCACCAACACCACTTCTAATTAAGGATGTTTTCTCTGCACTACAAAAGATAAGGTATTAACAACAGCCTTTCTGTTTCGTATGATGAGCTAAGATCACACAACGGATATTATACCTTCCAATTGTCTGTTCTTCAAATGTTTAGTTAAAGTCGGTGCTAGGCTTAGGGTCATATGTAATTTCAAATGTTTGTAGTGCTCTTTAGTTAGGTAAACTTTTAGTTCTGCTCTACATTATCTCATGTAGTGTTCATCAGTGTACAAACAGGCAGTGGAAGTATATCTCGCAAGAAAGGAATCATTGTTCATCTCATGCACTCCTGCCGAGAGAAGGAGATGAAGTTTCTTGTTCGAACCTTGGTAAATATCTTAATTTTTTTTTTGCTGAATAGAAGTTTGGTGGGAGGGAAGCTTACCCTATTCTGTATCCGTGTTTGCTTCAGTCCAAGTTTGAACTCTGCTTCATGTGTAGGTCAGGAACTTAAGGATAGGGGCCATGCTTAGAACTGTTTTGCCTGCATTGGCTCATGCTGTTGCTATGAATTCTAGCCCTACTTTTCACCAAGGAGGAACTGCAGAAAATTTGAAGGAGAAACTTCAGGTGCATTCTGCAGTCATCTTCTTTTACCTATGTCCAAGTTAATGTATTTATGTGCTATTTTGTTTCCCAATTTGCTTTTTAATGGTTGATATTATTTTTTCATAATAATTAGTTTTCATCAGCCATTTTATATGTAGAGGAACTTCCGTTTAATACGATAATAGGAGATAAGATTATGTTAGTATACAAGATAACCTTATCCAAAAATACATTCAGTAAAAAACATGAGTAACATACAATACAAGGACTTGTTAGAAGTAGTTCAACCATCCAATGCTAAGTTACCTTGCCTCACGTGTTATAATCCTAGGGAATAATCTCCAGTAATTCCTGAAGAGTCTATGTACATGGACTATATGCAAGATCTATACATTACATTCTACAAGAATAAAAGCTTTCCCTTCTATCAGATTAGGTTCCCTATCTTTCTAAACGCCCTCCTTCCAAATTCAACAGACATCATCAATATGATTGTTGCTTTAAACCCCTGAATGTCTAGCAAAGAAACAACCAAAAATTTCATTTACATTACTCAGTATTAATACAATAGAAAAAATATTCTCGGATAAGAGGGAGAGAAAAAAGTGCAGTGGCCGAGGATAGCATATCCTCCACAGAAAATTAGCTAACGTGCAGGCTACTCACTAAGTAGTGATATTAGGGAGGGTCACCATACATACTCTTATCCTTATATATGCATAGAGGGTTTTTCATATTTGAATCATGATCAATTGGTCATCAAGGTGCAACTTTACTGCTGCACTAGGATAAATTCTCCATAGGGAAGAGAAAAGAAAATACCCAATGAACAAACTGAAAGTATATCAGTTGTATAAAGCTTGCCAATGCCTCACATTCTTTCTATTTAGTTCTTTACTTGTTCTGAAGTAGCTGAAGCTGAAGAGAATGTTATTTCGAAGGTAAATGCTGGAACCGTTAGACAAAATGACATTCTTAGACACTAAATTTCAACCCCAGCATTTCAGTCTGATGGGAAATTGGAGAACAGAAACTTCTTAAATGTTCGAGCATTATGCTCTGACAAAGTAAAAGCATAAATAGTGCATCTTCACAAGACCTTTGTCTTTTACATTCCAGCTAAATCCTGTAAAACTTGTAGTGGTTTTCATCAAATCATAGTGAACCTAGATTTGTGAGAGCCAAGAGGTCTATGTGTCATGTAATTAGCTTGTAAATTATGCAAAAATGGCAGTATAGTAATTTTCAAATTTCAATGTAACTTTAATGATTTAGTAATTATAAGCTTGCTTTCAATTCTAGCATTCATGATTCCTTTTCTTTTATCTATCATTTCTCTTGGCTCAAACTTGGAAGTCTTACCCTTCAATCTTTTACCCCTTTAATGTTTTTTTAAAATCTGTCACATATAAGTTATAACGGTTGGAGGTCTTATATCGACTAAGAATATGATCAAATCATAATATATAAGGTGGTGCAAACTTCACTTTGCAAACTGGATTTTGTGGTTGAGTTAGACATGAACACACTTAATAAGATGGTATCAGAGCTATTTCAAGCTTATCCTATGAGATTTATTGGACCTATTGTATCATCCATTGTGGAGTTGCTGTCAGACTATCCACAAATATCTAATTCTACGTTTGAGATGTTCATTTCTCAGCGTGAATTGGTGTGTTGAAGATCCCATATTAAAAAGGAATATGGCTAAATCATAATATATAAGTAGAATGTAAACCTGACCTACTAGCTGGCTTTGTATGATTGAGTTAGAAAAAACCAACTTACTGAGAATAACTATTTTCCATAACAAGTTTTGTGAAACTGTGTGAAAAGATGATGATACATGCAAGGTTGTGTATTTATTTGGGCTGCAATTCTTAATTGGATTTAACACTAACAATTTGTTACAGGTCAATAAGGTTCATGGGGCTTGTTTTGTTACAGTCTAATAGTAGAAGTGACAATTTATATCTGTCACTAAATAGTTTTCCTCACTCCCCAGGTTCTTTCTATGGAAGTTGTTGAAGCATATAACATACTGCCAAATCTGGTAAGTATTGTATATTTGAATTGTGAGTCTTGCGTTGAGGTAGATTTTCTGATTGAGACCACAGCATTATTGCATTCATTAGGCTGTTGTTAAGACTCTATAGTACTCTACTCTCATATGGTAGGAGATAGGAAGCTTGGCACTAAATATTTTCTTGTTTCTGAGCAGCTGTTGTTGAAAGTGAGAAAGTATAGGCTTTATAAATTTGTATCTACTGCATTGATTAATATGATCAAATACTGATAATGCTTGATATACAATTTTATCAGGACTTCGTCTTTTGGTTCCAATAACTTTGTCGAAGTTGTTCTGATTTTTTCTTGATTGTCTGTAATTCATATTTGTTTGTTTTAAGGTTGATTCATGAAGGATAATCTGCTTAGTTTTGACTCTAACCATTAAAGCAGTCTCATGATGTTAAAAAATTTCGTTGTCATCTACTTATGCAGGATCTAATAGTTCCATCTCTCATGAACAAAGGCATTGATTTTTTGGTTTCAAGTTTATCGATGGTTCCAGGCATCCCTATTAAGCCTATGCTAGCAAAGTATACACTATTCCATATATTGGCCCTTTCCTGAAACCTTGATGATTTGATTTCAAGTTTCTAGAACCTTTTCTCAACTTCAGTAGTCTTCACAAGTCCTCACGGATTTTATTAACTCCCAATTGATTCTTTTATTTTCCATTTCTTCATAGGATCACCAATGGTATTCCTCAAGCACTGAAGCTATTTGAAAATAAAGCATTTACATGTGAATATAAGTATGCCCTATTCCTTAATTAGTTAGTTGTTTCCTTTTATGTTCACTTCTCTTTTGACATCTCATTGCATTCAACGATGAACATGAAGAAGCAAGTTGTCATTTAATATTTTGGTGGGATATATTAGCTGGGTCATATGAAGTTTCAATCACAACAGGTTGCTTGTTAGAGCATGTGCATATTAAAATAGTAATTTTATCCGCAATTCTACATCACTTCATTTGTCAAATTTGTATGTCAATGCTATAAAACTTATGGGACAATGTGCTGTTAAGTTTCCTTGACTGTTAATTCTAAAGTTTTTTCCAAGTTGACTATTAAAAAGAAAAAGAAAACATCTTTTAGTATCAAAATTGAACATTTGAAATTTTTAATATTCTAAGTTTCAAAATTTGAAATTCTAATCTGATTTCTATCTTTTACAAAGTTTTCTAAAATATCTGTAGTAGTGCAGAGATTACTTGCACTATTGTACAAAAGAGAGGTAGTAGTAGGTGCAAAATGTCAGATTTCTTCATGTATAATCAGTTTTATGTGAAACTTGAAAAATTTGTTGGATAGATAGTGATCTTGGGTGTTTATTAATACCTTTCAAAATGGTGATATTATTCAGGGTAAACATCCACTTCGGCATTACTTGTCTCTTGTTCAAGATGAATTTCCTTTTTATTTCACATCACTTGTTAAATTGAGTTTAATTGAATCCCAGGTATGATGGTCAGCGGGCTCAAATTCACAAATTAGTTGATGGATCAATTTGTGTTTTTTCAAGAAATGGGGATGAAACAACTTCAAGATTTCCTGATCTGATTGACATAATCAAGGAATCCAGCAAGCCTGTTGCATCAACTTTCGTAATGGATGCGGAAGTACAAAAAAGATTCTTGCCGTGATATTCTTTATATTTGTTCTTATTAACTTAGCTCCTAGTATTTACTCATAATTTTATGGTTCCTGTACCTTTCAGGTTGTTGGTATTGACAGGAAAAATGGATGCAGGATTATGTCTTTCCAGGAGCTATCATCACGTGGGAGAGGTGGAAAAGATGCATTAGTTACTGCAGAGAGCATCAAGGTTGGACATTTGCATTTGGCCTATAAAACACTTTATTTTTATTAATTCTATTCAGTACTACAGTTCAAAATAAAAGACTTGACCTTAGTTGATACTGGTTTGTTCTATGGACAGCATAGTTATTTAATTTCAGGTTGTAGTTAACTTAGATAAAAACCAATTATTTAACAATCTTAGGAAAGTTACCTGACTCGGTAACTTTTAGAAAGGTTTAGTAGGATGAAGTATTAAAACATTTGTTTAATTGTGTTGAAATTATGCTCTTTTCTTCTTTTTCTTTCGATTTTTCTAGTCAGGTCATTTTGCTTTGCTTTGGTTCCTTTGAATTTGACGTGGTTTGGTTTTGCTCTAGTTCTTGCAGTAGTATTTCTTGTCTTTGTACTTCTCTAGTTCTCTTCTTCAACTCTATTTGCAGTTTAGTTCTCTGGATTTAATTCTGATATCTTCTCTTGGTTCGTGCAGGTGGATATATGCATCTTTGTTTTTGATATCATGTTCGCAAATGGAGAGCAGTAATTATCTTTTACTCAAGCTTAATATAATATATTTGATGATGAGCTTAGAAAATGGGGAGTCTTCTGTATTAAAGATGTTTTAACCTAACTACTGGATAAGACTTGATAGTATATTGATTATGGGGGAGTATAGTGTGGGTTGTTTATAAGATGGCGCGAACAATGCTATCTGATGTAGGATGGACAATTGTGCAGTTAATCAATGATGATCAAACATGTGAATCTCAAATTAGATGCAAAGTATGTCTGTCTGGGCAGTTTTGATTTGCTATATAATGAGACAAATTGTCCTTAATCAGTTGATTTATCCTACAAATTGCAGGTTATTGGGTTTTCCTCTGCGCCATAGACGAAAGTGTATGCATCTAATCATCTGTAAATCTTCTGCATTTTCTGAGGCAAAGTAACTTATAATTACACTTTCATATTAATCCTTTTGTTTATCTTGGAAATTATACAGATCTGAAGGATTTATTCTATGATGAGAAACCTGGGTATTTTGAATATGCAAAGGAAATTACTGTAAGTGCTTCAGATTATTATTACTATTTTCTACTGCAATCTATTTATAAAAGGCATATATATGAGTACTTAAATGTAGATTGAAGCAGATGATGCTTGCTTAGCTTGTGAAGCCACATTAACCAAGGTAAATGCTTTCCTGGAAGAGGCAATCCAGTCTTCTTGCGAAGGAATTATGGTGAAAACATTGGATGTTGAGGCTGGCTATTTTCCATCAAAGCGTTCAGACAAATGGTTAAAAGTTAGTATTTGTCCTGCAGTACTATGGACATTTTAGGTATTAAATCTGTATCATATTCTGATCATTCATTTTGTAGGTCAAGCGAGATTATGTGGAAGGATTAAATGATACTCTTGATTTAGTACCGATTGGTGCTTGGCGAGGAAATGGAAGGAAAGCTGGATGGTAATTTTAATCATCGTACTGTTTTCTCTTAAAATCATTTTAAGATGCTGCAATGAAACTTGTATTAACTTGAAATTATTTTATCTCATTTTTAAAAAAGGAGTATGCATCAGTATATTTTAAAAGCGCAACAGAAAACAACACAAAAATATTCAGCAGAAAATCCAAATTTGTGACTGGACAACCAAGTTTTACTGGAGGTTAGGTTGTGGGAGCAAGGGGCTAGGTTATTAGAAACCCTTACATTCAGTAGTTAGGGTAAAACATTTTGAGCAGTGAACATATAATTGGGTTAGGGTTTTTTATACTGAGAAGCAACTGTTTGTGTAGGCCTAGTGAATTTTGCTTTAACCGTACATGTGTGTAGGCCTAAACTTCTCAGCGCATAGTGCATGTCGTTTCATTCTCAGATGCTTGGAACAAATCAAAAAATGGCAATAGTTTGTTTTAGTATGAAATTTTTGGGTGAAATATCTATGTTAGGTGCAACCAATAAAGCAATAGTCATATCTAACAATTATAAAATATGGAGTATAATCAATAACTGATGCATTAGAGTAAGTATAAATCACAAAAAGTCTGAGTGGCACTTTGGTTTGAAAAAGGTGTTTTAAATATTATGATCCATGTGATTGGTAAAGAATGAACATGATTATGTCGAGCAATAGGCCAGCCTTTGTAATTGTGATAGAAATTTGTGTCTATAATATATAGTAAAATCATGAAGTTTTATTATTTTTCTCACTGGTTGATATGCCATGCATGATTACTTAAGAACTTTGTTAAAACAACAAATGGAAAATGAAGTGGCAGAAAAGTGTATGCATTTTCTGCACCAACACAATGATTCTATTTGTTGTACGAAATCGAATTACTTTACTGCTGTTTATCTCTGGATCTTTTACTGTTGC
>Ga0214542_1008544_pt1 | contig 16746 bp, 9 predicted proteins | sample CNSS1metaG_FD_160096 | JGI IMG/M metagenome (GOLD analysis project Ga0214542, IMG submission 160096) | Root nodule microbial communities from cowpea collected in UCLA plant growth center, Los Angeles, California, USA - CNSS1 | ecosystem: Host-associated > Plants > Roots > Nodule | place: USA... | reverse complement strand
CTTGTATGGACTTTCAGTAAACTTTTGGTAGTTTATGTATTCTTGGATTATTGTATTAAAGACAATATAATATAAAATTTTGAATTATTATATTATTTTAAGATAATATAATAATATAAGGTGATTGTGGTAGTATGGGCTAGGTGGTTGCAGCCCAATTTTTCCTGGCGGCGCTTAAGCAGTGCCAGACGATAGTGCAGGGGTAGTGGTTCGTTGCAAATGGATTTGCATGGATGGACTTGATGACTTAGTCAGGATATGCTAGATTAGTTACGAGCAAGGAGGTTCGTAACGGAGATTGGAGATGTGTGATTGATGCGGACGGGGAGGTTCGTATCTATTGTACTCTTGTGTGGGGATACGAGCGGGGAGGTTTGTATGTTCTGTGCTCACACTTGAGGCTGCTATGAGCGGGGATGTTCATAGTAGGTGTTCACGCATGTTAGACTACGAGCGGGAAGGTTCGTAGAGTTGGACCACGAACGGGAAAGTTCATGGAAGTATTTAAATCCCTAAGACCAGTTTGAGTGTGTATATTGTATAGGGCAATGTGTTTTTCTTACTTTCATTTTAATGTGTTCCGATGTGGACTTGGACCAGGAAATGCTTGACTGTGTCATGAGCGGGTAGGTTCATGGCTGGTGGTGAACACGTGATAATATGAGCGAGGAGGTTCATATTATGGTGCTCTCGTGTGAGGATACGAGCGGGGAGGTTCGTATGTTTCGTGCTCACACTTGAGGACTGCTGCGAGCGGGGAGTTTCGTAGCTGTTAGATCATGTGTGATGGACTACGGACGGGAAGGTCCGTAGAGTTGGACTACGAGCGGAGAGGTTTGTAGAGGTAGGACCACGAGCGGGCAGGTTCTTGGAAGCATATATATCCTGGGTCCATGGTTAAGAAATTTTGGGTTGGAAACTGTAGGGCAGTAAGGTTTCTTGTTTAAGCATTGGCTGAAATAAATTAATTTTGGGATGAACTTATATGTATTAAATTATACGTTTATATTGTTACATGAGCTCACCCTTTCTGTGTGTGTTTGGCGATGATCGTGTAATTCGTTACACGGGAGCAGATGTTGTTTCAGGTGGAGTTGGTGACACTTAAAGCCGGAGAGAGGATAACTTAGGAAGTTTTATAGACTATGTTTGACTATTTTTTAACCATTTAGTTGATCAGTTTTGAATTATGTAAACCTAAAGTTTAATTTATGGTTTTCAATTTTGAGACATTTTATTAGGGTTTTAATTTTCCCACATTTTGGAAAAGCATTTAGAAAAATAATGGTATATTTAATACTATTTTACTTTATTTTATTTAAATTAGTAATATCGGACCGGGATGTTACACTGAGCTCAACTTGAGGGATGCATTTCGAGCTCAACTCGAGGAATGCTACGTGGTTAACCCCTATCCCGAGCTCAACTCAAGGGATATGTTTCGAGCTCAACTCAAGGAACCCAACAATCTCACCTTTGAACCATCACCAAAAGTCTTGTAGATCACACCTGCAAATTCAAAACTAGGACTTACAACAGCCAAATCACCTAGCGGGGGACACGTACCGCTAGGCTTTAGCAGCTTCCAAATCGCCTGGCAGGGGACACGTACCGCCAGGCGCCAAACGCCTCAAAACCACCAAAAATTGAAGACACCGCTTGGCGGGACAGTTCACACCGCCAGGCGCATCCACGTTAAAACCTCACTGATTCCGCCGCAACCGCCTAGTGGATCCACCTTCACCGCCAGGCAGAATTCATACCAAACCCCACTAACATTGTTGCTATCGCTTGGCGGTCTAAAACCACCGCCAGGCGCTATATCAGTACAAACACGGTTCTGGTTTCTTTGCAATCCTGCACAGATTAAATTACTCACCCAAGCATCATGACTTACGATATTTCCTCCAGTTTATGGAATTTCCTTTCTAGTGGCTTACTTACTGTCCAATTCCCTACTTTCATCTAAATTCAACCACACAAGGGTACAATTTGGCTTTCTTAAAGCCAACCTTATTCAACACTACCACACCACAATGCACTCCTAGTGCTTAATCCTTAACTTAATTCTAGTCATTACAACCATTCCCAACGCATTCCCCTTTCTAGCGTTAGCTTTGAGTTAAACTCTATTCAATACAATAGGTCAAGTCTCTAAACTCCTTGCACCCAACTTATCCAAGTCCAGAATTCCTACTATGCCATAATTGATATAAGCAAGACCTATAATAGCTAATATCATTACATCCTAAGGTAATCCCAACCTCTTTAATTCATGCCCAAGAACTCCATCATCAAATTCCCCCAGATATCACAGAATCTAATCTATTAATCCCAACTAAAACTGTAACAGCACCCAAAACCATCCCCGTATCCAGCTGCCACGCAGACCCATTGCCTCTGCGTTGGCGCCTAGCAGCAAACCCTGAGCCGCCAAGCGGTGCATGGGATTCTGGCCAATTTCCCATAATTTGCAGCACTTGCAAGGAACCCTTTACGCCCCTCCAATGCTTTTCTCTATCGATATTAGTCGTTTCTCTCAAAAAATACGATAACAATGTAACCATTAAACACCCTAACTGATTCCAGCAACAATTTTAGTACAATTAACCACTATTACGATCAGTTCTACACAACCTCCCCTAATTCTCGCAAACCTAAAAGGGTTTATAAGGGTTCTCTCAAATTAACTCTAATTGACAACGAAATTCCCCAATCTCTATCATCCAATATTCAATTAAAAGCTAAAGGTTCATTTCCTTTCGTTTGGATTTCAACCAAAACACTCAAAACACCAAAACCAAGCCAAAATTGGCTCGCGTCACCTGGCGGGTGTTCATCACCGCCAGGCAGTTCAAGCAAAAACCCAGCAACTGATTTGGTTTGTCACGCGTCGCCTAGCGGCACCAAGCTCACTGTCAGGCGGTTCCTCTTTGGAACCCAGAAAACAAGCACAAGTATATATCTCGCTTGGCGGCAATTCATCGTCTGCCAGACGATTTCTGAAAAATTTCCAAAAACCCAGAATTCGCGAAATTATTCAACAGAAAACAGGTAATTTGTACATCATACATTATATCCTTAACAAAACAACATAAATTTCGGGTTCAGCTCCCATAACTTGGTTTTCCTACGCTTAAAGCTTTGACAATTGCAAAGTTCTCCCTTGAATCACCAAAACCCTCCTGGATTCTTCTCAATTCAGCCCCACAACCTCACTCAACCTCACCAATCTAAATAATTTTCGTGCTCTAATTCTGAGTACAATCCCAGCTTGCCAAAACCCTCTCTATTAACCCAATTTTGCTCTTTAAAGGGTGCCTAAAAGCTAGGTTAATTACCTAAAACGAAAATTGAGTCTTAATTAGTTGTTAATGACACTCACTATCTCATTATGGCTGTTTTCCAGCCACCTCTCAGCTACCATACAACTAGGGTTTTCCCTCAACTTTTCATATTCAAGTCAAAGCCAAAAATACCAAAAAAATAAGGTTTTAATTTAGGTTCTCCAAGGTTTGAACCCAAACCACCATTCCAATGCCAAGTTAGTGTTAAACCATCAAGCCAATTCATGTTTCTTACTAACTAATATAATTCAAATATCTTATTATTCCACATCACGATTATCATATATTTAAAACAATAACAAATAATAACACAAAATTGTTATACATAAGACTTGAACCTAAGTGCTCTCACACATATAAAGTACTCTCAACCATTTGAGCTAGTACTTTTCTACATCATACTAATCAGAATTTAATGTCATAAATGCTCTTCCCACCCGCATTTATTAATTAATTATTTATTTAATTAATTAAATTCTACGGGTCTTACATAAGAGACTTGGAGAAAGAGGTTTAGTTGGCTAGGGAGATTCATCACCAAGGTTTGGTCTTTCTTAAGTTTCTGGGTGTTGCCTTGTGTGATTCCAAGTTTGTAAGTGGGAGTCTAGTCGTGCTTTATTGAGATTCTTGTGCGATTCAAGGGTCTTAGAGTAATTTCACATTTTCAAAAGTGTAATCTTGGTGAATTTTGTAAAACTTTTGATATAGTGGAGTGTCATACTAAAGTTGCCTTGACAAACTAGATGTAGCTCATTTTTGGGTGACTAATACAAAAAAATTTGTGTTCAAGTGTCTAATCTTCCTCTCCTTATTTGTACTTTGATAAAAATTTTCAAGAAATCTGGGTTAATCAATCTTTTTGTGGTATTATGGTGAATTGATGTAATCTGGTGTTGTAATTGTGTTTGTTTTATTGATTGAAAACAATCTTGATTGGTTGTGCAAGTTTTTTCTGTGTTTATCATCAATTGCATTTTTCTACATAATTCCTAGTATTTTAGTATGTTGAATTTATATTTTAATATCTGTTGAATCATACTAGTATATATATTTGATTGTCTGTTAAGTGAAATTAATTTGTTAACTATGTTTTAATTCGATTAAAAATGTGTGTTCCAGTAATTATTGAAGGCTGAATTGTTGGTCAATTTGATTGAAAGTAAAGACTTTTTTATAAATTTTAATTGAACCTAATGTTGGCAAAAAGAAGGAAGCCTAGTGATTTTGAATGATGATCAAGCAATGAATGATGATCAAACAAGAATGAAGACAAAATGTTTAAATGTTTAAAGTTATCTTGTAAAATAAAATAAGTGTGTTGTAGAATAGTTTTACTTAAACTTAGAATCAACAGCATAACCTTTGTCTCTCTAAGGTTTCTCATTTTTGGAAAAATTGCAGTGATAATCGATTATAATCGATTATCACTAATGATAATCGATTATCTATGCAAAACTTTTATTTTTCGAAATCCTACTAAAATAATCGATTATCTCCTGAAATAATCGATTATCCTATTCAAAATTTGTTTTCAGAAAACCTATTGGAATAATTGATTATCCTTAGTGATAATCGATTATCCTTGGCTGTTGGAACATGACGTTTTAGTTTTTAACCTAATTTTCGAAAACCCTATTTATAGAACTGTAGATTAACTTCGAAAATACCTTTTTGAGAAGCTAGAGTGCTAGTGTTGTGACTGCAAAAGAGGTTATTCGGGTGTTCTCAAAAGAGCTTTGAAAAACTTAGTGTGGGTAGAGCGATAACTTTTCCTAAGAGGGTTTCTAGGAGATTGAGTGTCGTTGTTGTTGGTAGGAAAGCTAGGTCAAGTTCTCTGTGTGATTCAGAGAAAGGTTGTTCATCTCTTGGGTCTTCAAGAGAGGTCTTTTCTTTTCCCTATTATCTTGTTATCTGATTGTAATATGATATTTGTTAGTGATTGAGTTAATCTCTTTATTTGAAGAGATTAACAATTGGACGTATGATCTTTTGATCTGAACCAATATAAATATTTGTGTCAATTCTTCTTCTCTATCTCTTTATTTTATCTACTATTTCATTTAAAGGAATTGATATTTAAATTAATCGGTAAAATTTCAGAAAATTTTTAAAATATTAATTTTAATATTGAAAAGTAATTCACCCCTCTTGATTTTTGTCCAAATCCTAAACATTCCGTTGTGCAATACTAACACCTAATTTTCAATCACAGTCAATTCAACCTTATTTCTTGGCTAAGAAATTCCTTTAAATTTTACCGTCCTGAAATGAAGGTCAAGACGGATGGACCTGTGCGGAAGGTTGTTTGAAGCTAAAGTTTGAATTTCATGTTAATTGTTACTTATATGTCTAGTAATATGTTTAAAAGGAAGTCCAGGATGGACTGTGAGCCATAAGATATTTGTGGCATTTTGGCCTTTTAAACTTTTTCATTGAGAATTTTTTGATCTTATGAGTTTCTTTACTTGTATGCCTTAATCCATGTGAATTAGGGCCAAACCCTATAAAGTAGGTCTGACCGTTCTACTCACCAAGATTTTTTATACTTATTATTTTTCACAATCTATTATCTACCACGTAAAAAAGCACATAATGTTATAAAGTATAATTACTTAATCTTATTTTTCACATAAGGTATTATATATGTGCAGCATCATAGTTAATTATATCATTAAATAAAATTAATTATATGATATATTAAAAAAGTTATATAATTTGTCATTCATCTTTAAAAAAAAATTATTGACATCAGATCTATTCATAATTTTAAGTGTTTTTTTTTTCTTTTACAATCCTTCTCGACCAAAGAGTCAACATTCCTCCTTTTTTTCTTTCTCTTACTTTCTAATAAACTCTATTTCATAGTATACAAACACAGACTGATCATGCTTTTACCTGTTATGTTTGGTTGAAAAAAAAAAAATTCGTTCTAACTGGAGCCCACTAATTGTAGTGGTTGGTCCCTTGCTAGAGTTGCACACACCATGATTGAGCCTCTGTACAGTTATTACAGTGCATGAATTTTACGAATATCAGTGCACAATTAATAAGTAGCAGTGTGCAAAATTTGTAATCGGGTGATGCAGGATCCGTGAACGTTTTCACCGGAAATGTGACCGCTATCTACTATCACTTAAATACTATATATGTGGTGATAGCACTGGTGGCCTAGCTATTTAAATGCTATACATGTGGTGCTAGCAAATGACACTTCAATCGGGTAGTTTGTACTTTGAAAAGATAAACTATTTTATTTTTATTTGCATTTTTTTTAAGTAATTCTCCCTTTTCTCTTCATTTAGTAGACAAAGAAAAGAAAGAATAATATATATATATATATATATGTATATATGAAAAAAATATATAAAAAATAGAGAAATAAAAATAAATAAGTATTTGCTCAAGCAGCAAAAAGACTAAAAAGTGTTGAAGTGAAATTGAAAAACATAAATATAAAAGAGAAGTGCAATTGTAATCTTAAAGCTGTACATTATTTGCACTTTTCTTGAATTTTCTCTATTTCTCCTGTCTTTGGCTTTTAAGATTATATTCCCTAAATTAATCCACTTTTACGGCTATCTCATTACAACATTTATGAATTTTCCTAGCATGTTATTCAATGATAATAAATATTAATGTCTTGTTAAGATATGGTAACACTACAAAAAATAATGTAAATTGTGATAATTTTAATATGATGATAAATGAAAATTATTACTTTTTACGGTATAATATGATAGTTGATAAACCACCATTTATTATTTTTGAATAATTGTCACAATTTACAATTTATATGTAAATTATGTTAGGTTTACAAGGAAGGGTATCAGTGGGGAGATACAACACCAAATGAGACTTGAGTCCAACCATATAAGACACTGACACCATTCTCAACCCAAAACCTTAAAGTAATAGGTTTATGGATTTTTATTCTTATATAGTATTTTACTTCCTATTTCTGGTCAATGTGGGACGTAGACTCACATTTGATTTCGTAACAAATTATACAACATTTTTAACCGTCATGTTTTTAATAAATATGAATATTTTACTTTTCTCTTTCCTATTTTTGTCACTTTCCCTCTCACTTGTAATGAGGCCCAATTTGTGGTCTTTTAAACTTTTGCCTCCCACATTTCCAAACACTTCCACTTACATTTTGGAGACCTACTCACCAAACCCTCTCAGGCTCGTTTCACTCCAACCCTTGCATTTCAAAACGCTTCCTCTGGCTCACATTTTGGAAACCCACTCACCGAGGTTCACATTACATTCAGTTCTCTCTCATATTTGCATATGCACCTTTATCTAATTGTAACTATTGATTTGTTTTCGCTTGGTAGCCCGATGGATTCCTCACCTTTTTATTTTTTCTTCCTAGCAGGAAATAAGAGTTATGAACCTGTAAGTGAATAATTCTCTATAAAACTCAATCCATAATGTTATATTAATTATTTTTAGATTGAAATACTCTTAATTGAAATCAGAATAAGGTTGTATTGGTGAAAGATGAAATTTATCGGTTTAGTTCAATTTGGTCTCCTTATTATTGGTCGATTAATTTAGTTTCTCAATTATTTAAAATAGTTCAATTTGGTCATCTCTGTTAAGTTGGAGTTAACACCGTGTCTATACAGAACACGTGTCAAACTGTAAAATTTTTAATTTTTTAATTTTTTTTAAATTTTTTAAATCTTTAATTTTTTTTCTAAAAATTTATAATCTGTCACGTGTTAGGTTACTGTCGTGCCATGTGACAATTTACAATCATGACACATGACAGTGGTAATAATTATTTTCAATTTAGTGCTCTATTTCAATTTTTGATTCAAGTTAGTTCACATATTTATTAAAGCGATCCAATTTTAAAGAATAGGGTACTAAATAGAACAAAAAATTTAAATAAAGGATTAAATTGAAAACAACTATTATTACTGTCACGTGTCACTACTGTAAACTGCCACGTGGCACGACGGTAACCTGACATGTGGCAGTTTATAAATATTTAGAAAGAAATTAAAAATTAAAAAAAAGAAGTTAAAACAATTAAAAATTTTACGGCTTGACATATGTCTTATACGGACACGGTGTTAACTCCAACTTAATAGAGATGACCAAATTGAATTCTTTTAAATAATTGGGGAACTAAATTGAACTAACCAATAATAAGGGGACCAAATTGAACTAAACAAAAAAATCAGGGGATTAAATCAGTAATTATACCTTAACTAAAAGATATGAACTAACTTTGTTTGTACCCAAAGTATGCACTTTTTATTTTTCTTTTCTTAGTTGTTAGCAACAAGATCATAGGTGTTTTATTATTCACTTGTAGCATTTCCCAATCAAATGTTTTAAAATTTGAATCCAAAGTGATGTGTATCTTAATTCTTGAACTACTTCTTAACGTCTCTGTTTTAGTTTGTTACGTTGGGTGCTTTTGGGCTCACGTACTTTGTTAGATTTCTGTTATACCTCTATATCATCACTCCTTGTATATATAAACAGTCTTTTATGTCATAATAAAACAAGGAGCTTATGTTGATCTGTAATGTTTGTTATGGTATCACGAGCCTTAATTTGATGGGCTCCTCTTCGCTTTGTCACCATGACCGACCCTCAAACACCTAGTCTACATAGTTATTTGTATCTGTATCATAGTAAAAATGTAGCAATCTCATTGGTTTCTCCTCTTCTTGACCCCAACAATTATCATGTGTGGAGTAGATCTATGTTAACTGCTCTTAGTGCGAAAAATAAACTTGAGTTTGTGACTAGAACTGCACCTCAACCTCCGATTTCTAATCCTCTCCATCACGCTTCGAAACGTTGCAACAACATCGTGGTTTCATGGATTCTGCATTTTGTTTCAGAGCAAATTCGTCATAGGATCCTTTGGATGGACAATGCAGAAGATATATGGCTGGACCTCAAATCACAATATGCCCAAGCATATTTGTTGTGTATCTTTGAGCTGCAATATGAAGCCTCTTCTTTGAAGCAAGGTGATCTTTTTATTACCAATTTCTTCACTAAACTCTACATTCTTTGGGACGAAATGGAAAACTAGTGTACAGATCCCGTCTGTGCATGTCACCTAAGTGCTCTTGCAAAGTCTCGTTTCCCATCACTCAACGTAAACTCAAAGATAGAGCGATGCAGTTTTTGTGCGGGTTGAACAAACAATTAGCAATGTTCGATCCCAAGTTTTGCTTCTGGATCCTTTGCCATAGATTTCTAAAATTTTCTCTTATGATGCTCAGCAATAACGTCAATTGGCAGTGCCTATTCTCAGAATCTCTGATTAATGCTACCACTTCTATTTCCTGCACTTTTTGTGGTCACCCAGGAGCTGTTTGTTATCGCAAGCATGGTTTCCCTAACCACAAGAGCTAATCCGTTTCTTGTTGCAATAAAGTTTGCACTCATTGTGTTCGTCAAGGACATACCATTGATATTTGATATTGCAAACATGGGTTTCTCCCTAGATACAAATTTTTTGATTCTAAGCATGACATCAACAATATTTTGACAGAGATTGGTGAAGTCATTATGATTGATCAACGGAAAGCTTTAGAGCCTCAGAATCCTAATCTTCGTTTCTCTCCACACCAATTTCATGCATTGCTGGATTTAATTCAGCAAACCAATTCATATCGCTTCTTTTATGTCTTCCTCTCATGTCAATCAAATTGGTTCCCTTACTTCCTTATCAGGTAATATCCAACCACATTCTGCAACTCCCTTGATATTAGATTCAGGAGTTATTGATCATGTTTCCTCTTCATTAACACATTTTACTTCTTTTCAAGCTATTAAACCACTTCTTGTTAAACTCCCTACGGGACAACATGTTTATGCTACACATTCTGGCAATATTCATTTTTGTCATTCTTTCCACCTCACCAATGTTTTGTATATTCCTTCTTTTACTTTTAATCTCATTTCAATTTCTAAACTCCTATCCTCACTTCATTGTGAATTAATTTTCTCACATAATTCTTGCATTATACAGGATTTGAACAACAAATAGCATATTGGTACAGTTGATGTCAATGTTGTGTTATACACTCTCACTTTTCTAAATGAGGATGGGAGTTCTATTTCTACTACCATTGTTCACCCCCAATGTACTAAAACTCCCATAGACTTGTGGCATTTTCGTCTAGGACACCCTTCCCCTCAACATATACAATAAAGGAAACACACATATTCTTGGTTGGCAGGGATTAAACTTTTACTTGAGATACAAGTCATCATGTTAAACAACGAAAATTGTATTTCTCATTAAGTCATTCTTATACTACTGCCCCTTTTGCTCTTTTACATATAGATATTTGGGTCCTTGCTCCACTACTTCCATGTTTGGTCACAAATATTTTTTGACTATTGTAGATTATCATACACATTACATTTGGATTTTCCTCATGCAATCTAAATCTGCAACACACTCCCACATCGTTCATTTCACCATTCAAATGGAAAAACAGTTCACCATGCCTATTAAGATAATTTGAATAGATAATGGAGTTGAACTTCTGATACATGATTATTTTTCTTCAAAGGGTATTATTCACCAAACTACATGCATTGAAACTCTACAACAAAATGGAATTGTTGAACGAAAGCATCAACATGTTTTAAATGTTTCAAGAGCATTACATTTTCAATCCAATCAACCTTTAACTTGCTAGTGTGTTGCTCTTTCACACGTTGCATATCTCATCAATTGCATTCCTACTCCTTTTTTACAAAATGTTTCACCATTTGAAAAGCTTTATCAACATGCATGTGACATTACCAATTTATGTATTTTTGGTTGTTTGTGTTATGCAAGTACAATCCTTGCTCAACGTAAGAAACTAGACCATTGTGCTCATCAATCCATCTTTCTTGATTTCCAAAATCATACCAAAGGATATTTACTATATAACCTCCATAATCATGACATTACTGTATCTCAACATGTCATATTTTACGAAGACCATTTCCCTATCATTCCTTCCTCTTCTCCTACCTCATCTCCTTCCTTACCCTTACCTTGTCCTTCCTCATTTTCCCTTCCGGATCACTTTGATAGTATTCCTGCTCCTGACCCTCCCTTAGCACTAATTCTTCTCTCCCTACCCTTTGTCGTTCAAACAAAACTTGTCATCCTCCTACTTACTTAAAAGATTTTCATAGTACATTTACATCAACTGGTAGTACTCTTATTGTTCGTTATCCTCTTAAACATTTCATTTCATATACTTGCCTTTTACCATCCTTTCATAAATTTATCATGTTTATATCCATGACTAAACCAAAAACATATAATGAAGTTGCTAAGTTTGATTATTGGCTTAAAGCTATGCTTTCTGAGCTTACTACTTTACAAATGAGCGAGACTTGGGTTCTTATAGATTTATCTCCTCATAAAACTCTTATTGGATGTCGTTGGATTTTTAAGATCAAACACAATGTTGATTATAAGACCCAGGAAATTTATATAAATAATAATTAATAAATTACAAATAAAGGTGGGTTGGAAGTACCCCTAAGAGAATTTCTTGGCAAGCCATAGGTAAGGAATAGTACTAGCTCAAATTGTTGAAAGTACTAAGGTATGTTGAAAGGACTTGGGTTTGAATCATGTGTATGCCAATTGTGTGATATTTTAATTGTGTTTTATTTTACATATATATTGTGAATGCGAAAGCATGTATGCGTGAAATTGATGTGAAACATGTATTGGTTTGATGGTTGAGCATGTTCTTAGTAAATTGGAAGGATGTGTGTTCGACCCTTAGCTAAGGTGAGTAGACTCTTTCTTTTTTATGTTTTAATGTTTCTGCTAGGTGTTGGAAAACCTCTAAACCTTATAAATTCCTTGGGAAAACAAAGGGATGAGATGGTGCAACTAGGGGCAATGAAGGCATCAGTTAATGGCCACTAACCATTTATTTTACTTAATTTCGTTTTATTTATTTATTTATTTTTGGGCTAGAAATGTGAGGGAGAGAGGAAAATGAGTGAGAAAATAGAGATCCATAAAGTGTGGCAGTAGTGAGGGTTAGGGAGAACTGGGAAATTGTGATCCATAGAGAAATTTAGTGTTGAGGGGGAGTTGGAATGGAGGCAAGGAGAGGAGCCCTTTAGGAACTAGGAAGAATCCATTAAGATTGCATTTGGAGCAAGGAAGCCAGGTAAGGGGAGCTGTCCTTATGCGTTTTCCTTTCAATTAATTTGTTTGGATGATGCCATGATGTGGATGCTTGATTTTTATTTCATTATGTGCTATTTTCGCAAATTCTGGGTTTCTGCCCAGAAACCGCTTGGCGGCTATGAAGGCCTGCCAGGCGGCACAACCTATTTTGTTCATGTGTTATGGGTTCAGTGAGGAACCACCTAGTGGTAATGATGAACTGTCAAGCAGCACGAATTGGCACAATGTGTTCTTGTTTGATTTTTGGTGTTTTCATGATGGGTTGGATGTTCTACGGTTTATGGGTCTTTGTTGATATGTTACATAACACAATCGATTGATAGTGATTGCTTTTACTCTAATTGGAAGATCAGAGGTTTTGATGAACATGAGGGTTTCTTAAGGGTTTGGGAAATGAATGCGAGATTTTAATATGCCAATATCGAAATTGTTTATGATGACATTATCTACATTAGCTGAAAATGCGTGTCTGGTGAACATGTGATTGGATGCAATTTGTTTGTACTAAGAGGTTGAATCACATTTTGAGGGATTCGGGTTTGTTTTCGACAGGTGAAAGGAAATCTAGAGTTCTAGAATTCTGATGCACCGCCTGGCGATAACTGTGTTCCGCCAGGCAATAAAGAGTGGCCAGCAACTTGTTTTGGCGTGCTTAATGAAAAAAATAAGATTATGGTTACTAGGGATACTTTTGGTCTAAAAATGGGCGTCATTGCATGATGTAAAGGATTCAATTGGATGTGTTGATCAATGAATTAGAGTTAGGGAGTCAAATGAAACTTGAAGTGATTTAAGATATGGAAAAGAAAAGAGTTAAGATAGGTTCTGTTTACTGTAAAACCCTGGGTGGATATTACTAGATAAAGCATGTATCATATAGTTTCTTTTGGAATTTAAAATAATATATAAAGTTCCCAAGCGCGGGAAAATTTAAAACTTATCTCGCTGTAGTTCAATTACACTACTCCATCTTTATGACAAGTTCATAGTAGAGAAAACATCATAAAAATTTATTACAAAATGTTTGAACTAAAACATAGTGAAAAATCCCCCATAGTTTGTCCCGCTTTGTCTATATGCATCAACATGCTCACCTGGGTTCACATCTGCTCCCGCATGACAAGTTACACGATCATCGTCAAACACAAACATAAAGGGTGAGTTGAGAAAGAAAATAACACAATAAATAAATAATAGATTTAACCCTCACCTAATCCCTCTCATTTATTTTTAATTCATCAATTACTTCCCACATTCTACCCGAATATCATAACCTATATGAGAAAGATCCATTCACCACCTTGGTCTTTAGGGATTATCATGCTCCCACGAACCTACCCGCTCGTGGTCCAACTCTACGGACCTCCTCGCCCATAGTCCAACTCTGCGAACCTGCTCGCTCGTAGTCCAACATGCGTGAACACCTACTATGAACCTCCCCACTCATAGTAGCCTCAAGTGTGAGCACGGAACATACTAACTTTCCCGCTCGTATCCCCACACAAGAGTACAACAGATACGGACCTCCCCGCCCGCATCAATCACGCATCTCGAATCTCCGTTATGAACCTCCCCGGTCATAACTAATCCACATATTCTTGAGCAAGCCATCAAGTTCATCCATGCAAATACAGACCCCTACCCCGACACTATCGCCTGGCGCTGTCGAAGCGTCGCTAGACAAAATTGGGCAACCAACAAGAATATGAGCTATAAATGAAAGAAAAACAAAAAAAGTTTTGCTAGTGGTATTGGCATCTTCTTGCATATTCAACCCACAAATCAAAATTAGTAAAAATTGTACATTATCTCTTAGCACCCATGATGCACGGATACGATACGTGTATTAGATACAACATGTACTTGATATGTCAATACGTTTATTTTGAAAATAATAGAACACGATACGTGATATATACACAATATATGAATATTGAAAAGTGTGTACAATAATTCTTAAAAACATAATAAATATATGATTGTTATTGTGTTAATCCAAATTAAAACTATATGTACTAAAGTTATCAACATAAAAAATATAAATTATTGTCATCCTAAAAGTACTACTATAAGAAAACTCTTAAACAATGACCAATTTTAGTAACAAAAAATATGTTAGAGACCAATTTTCTAATTAGAGACCAATTTATAGACTAATTATTTTGGTAGCCGAAACCTTGGTAGCTAATGTTAGTGACTAATTTAGAAACCAATTATTTTGATAATTAAAGTCTTGGTAGCTAATGTTAATGACCAATTTAGAAATTAATTCATAATAAAAATTATTTTAATTATCAATTTAGGGAGTAATTATAATTTTTTGAAACTATTTTAGTTGCCAATAATTTTTATTTTTTAAATTGATACTTAAATTGGTCACTATATAATGACTAATTATTTTTGTTACTAAAATTGATTATTATTCAAAGATTTTCTTGTACCGTACTACGACTTTGTAAATTAGATAATTAATTGATAAGTATCGATAAAGTATCTTAAAATATCGGATACAAATACATGTCGGACATGAATATGTGACCCAAGTTGAAGTATTGGTGCATCATAGTTTATAACACTAAGGAAATGCTTGTCTGAGAAAAGAGTGAGACTAATTTACACTCACAGTTTTGTCAAATATTATTTGTTCTCTTTATCCTAATAATTCTTTATAATGAGAATATATAAAATATTAGATCTAGATTTGGCTCCTAAAAAAAATGGCTAAAGCATGTAATTTTACTGGTTAACTACATACTCATCGGCTAGTTTTTTAATATATTAATGATCTGGTATAGTATTTGTTAATTTTCATATATGAAAAATAATAACAACAAAATTGGAAAAATAATAATACTTTAGTTGTTAATTTTTCCATCACCACCTTTTGTTATTTCTCTATATATAGCATATGAGAGTTTTAAAATAACAAGAGATGCTTTAATTATATCCGTATATCATGTGATTGTATGGTTTCCTTCTTCATTTGAATTTATTAAGGAAAACATTATAGCTCTAACATTTGGGATGCAGTACATTGAAGGGTTGAACTCTTGTTCATAGAGTTGTTTAGTTCTAACACAGGTAAATAGTGTTGTTTATTTTTATGGGTTTAATTTTTTTTAAATAATTTTGGATTTATATTTAATATGAATATTTTTATATATTTTATTGTGCTTTTTAGTGTTGGTGCTTAGGACCATAGGAATTTTGTTCATAGTTGCACAATCATCTCAATGTTACTAATGAAGTATAATCTAGAAAAAGATATTACTAAAACTTATTAAACTTATTATATTGCTATCTAATTTAATTACTTATGTTCTCATTCTTTATTCATAGTAGGCACCAGATGTTAAGAGCGACGTGTCATCTCCAAATGATGTAATTGAATCAAGTGGTGAAAGCAAATTTTAAGATTTGGATAAAAACTTTAGTTGTAGAATTGTATGATAAATATCTAAAGTTGTCTCTTTTTTTTTTATACTTGAACTTGGTACTCTGATGTAATTATATTTAATGAAATATAATGTTTGTTAATTTTTTTGTAGTATCATTTTTTATATATTTTTTAAATTTTCATTATTAAAAATAAATTTTATTGAATTATGAAATTATAAATATACGTGGATAATAATAAATAATAAAATATTCAAATCATGACAGATGATAATAGTGGTAGTTATAAACATCGTACCATACTGTGAATTATGGTGTTTTTAAGTATCACTATTTTCGGTACAATTAATTTTCTTTAAAAAATTAAGACGGTTTTAACTACCGCAATTTATCCCAAGAAACCGACACTTCATACAATATAAAAAATAACAGTTGTTGAAACCGTCACTTTATACTTTGAGACGACACAAATTGCGTCGATTTTTGAAATCACCATAGATGTAAATTATGGCTGTTAAAATTGCCACATTTTATGGAAAAAAAAATTATTGCTTACATGAGTGCTTTAAATGTATATGCAACCGTAAACACTTGACAGTTGGAGAGTTTATCTCATGTAGACTATATATCATATTTGATTCAAGTTTAGAGATGGCAAATAAACCCGTCCTCGTGGGTATTGCCCGAACCCGTCCCCGTTTTGACGGGGAATCCCCGCATTGACTGGGTATGGGTATGGGTATGGGGAATCCCCGACTTTTTCAGTTGGGTATGGGGATGGGTATGGGGATGTACATA
>Ga0214542_1008539_pt1 | contig 16765 bp, 22 predicted proteins | sample CNSS1metaG_FD_160096 | JGI IMG/M metagenome (GOLD analysis project Ga0214542, IMG submission 160096) | Root nodule microbial communities from cowpea collected in UCLA plant growth center, Los Angeles, California, USA - CNSS1 | ecosystem: Host-associated > Plants > Roots > Nodule | place: USA... | reverse complement strand
TAGTTTACTCTAGTCTTCTTCCTTAGGAGTTGGCCTCACCTCTCTTAAGAATCATTTCACCTACACCAAACCAAACACCTTAAGCTTCTTTCCTTCATGCTTCCGCATCCAACACCATCCATGGAGCCTCCACTCTTCATGCAAGCTTTAGTGGAGACAAGAAGAAGCCATCATCTTAGCAAGGATTGGCCTTGGTAATTAAGAAGTCTTTTAGACTCACCTCGCCTAACCTGGAGGTCTACTTGTGCTTGGTTTCTTCTTTCACCATTTGTTAAAGTTTTTAAGTTCTTTCAATCACCATGAGTACATATTCTACATATAGTTCTAGGTTGCATAGGCATAGTAATAATGTGTTGCATCATACCATTCATAGTGCCATTCCATTCTTTGGGGAGGATACAAGACCAATATCATTCATAGATTGGATATGGGATATAGAGAAGTCGGTGCAACCTTTGTTTTGTAAATATAGTCAATCTGACATTCTTAGCCATGTTATTTCTAGATTTGTAGGACGTGCATGTGAGTGGTGGCATCAAAGCCAATTTCAAGTGGAAAAGGGAAGAGCATCATGCATTAATACCTTTTATGAATTGAAAGCATGCATGTGGAAACATTTTGTTCCCTCTTCACATAGGATCACTCGAGAGCAACAGTCTCGACTAGAAAACTTCATTGATATAGGAGATGCATTCATTCAAAATCTAAAGAAGTTTTCTCATCAAGAAAGAGATTTGAAAGATACACTTGACTTGCTCTTGGGTAAGAAAAGAGAAATTGAAAAGCAAAGAGAAAATATTTTCCACACAAGATGTAAGGTTTTGAAAAACACTTGCTCTTTGATCATTGATGGTGGGTCTTGTTGCAATTATTGTAGCACAAAATTGGTTGAGGAGCTAAATTTGACTTTGTTGCCACATCCCAAACCTTACAAACTTCATTGGCTTAATGAAGATGGGGATCTCAAAGTTGAACATCAAGTGAAAGTCAAGTTCTCCATTGGGAAATTTAAAGATAAAGTTTCATGTGACGTGATTCCAATGGAAGCTTGCCAAATTCTTTTAGGGAGGCCTTGGCAATTTGATCATAAAACCTTACACAATTCTCCACCAAGGACGTCCATCATATGATCTAGCATTATCTATAGCATTGCAGAAGTATAAAAGAGATTCACTCACATTGTGAACCATCTCATAGGACTAGGTAACGAATTTGACAAAGAGGAGTTAAACATCAAGGTGTTGAAGTGTCTTGGTAGATCTTGGCAACCAAAGGTCACGATTATTTTATAATCAAGGGACCCATCTACACTGACTACGACTGCATTGTTTGGCATGCTAAGAAAGCATGAAATTAAGATGCAAAGGCTAAATGAGCTAGAGTCCAATGAGAAAAAGGTGAGGATTATAGCCTTGAAGACTAGCACTAAAAGGAATGATGAACCCGAGGATGAAGTAGCTGAATCAAGTGACAATGAGAACTTGAATCTCCTTGTTAAAAGATTTTGAAAGTACCTCAAAAAGAAAGGTATCAAAGCTAATCAAAACATGTACACTTCCAAACGAAATCACTATAAGAAAACTATTTATTACTTGTGGATAATTACCGACAAATTTTTTTCCGCCGAAAAATGGTTCATTACCGACGAATTTACCGAAGATAACTAATACGTCGGTAATGACTTCGGTAATGTCGTCAATGAATGATAAAAGACAACTAATCAGTCGGTAATGATGCCGGTAAAACAATTTAACCCTTAGCGACAGATGGAGCCATCGATAAATCCTTCAATAAGGTCGTTGACTACAAAACTTAAACATTTCAGATTTCGTTACCCCATTTCAGTTTTTCCGCAATTTTAGTTTTCCCCCTAACCTCTATGCGAAACACCACACACCAAGACGAGTCTACTGCCGCCGGAGAGTTGAGAAGAAGGACGGTGTCTCCGTGCTACCGCTATTGAGGTTGTCGCCTTTGAGGAGTCTGTCACAGTGTAGCCGCTGCCATCCTTACGTTGTCGCAACGTTGACAGAGAAGCTTCTTTTGAGTAGGGTTTATCTCTTCTTTTTGCCATCTTATCCCTCTATTATTAATTTCATTTTGTTTCTGTGATGAACAACGACACTGTTTGGGAGAGATGTATGCGTGAGGGAGGCTACTCAATTGGTCATTGCACCGTCGACGGAGGTAAGTGGGAACTTTTTCTACTATGATTATGTATTTGTGGTGTGGTTATTTGATGTTGTCATGAATTGGTGTTGTTCATTTGTTTGGTTGTGATTTGGCTGATTTTGTGATGAAATCATGTTTGCTTTCCTTTTTTTGGGTCATTGAATGGGAATTTGCACAATTCTAGTTGCACAATTCCAGTTTATAAAATGGGTTTGGTTTATTCAAGAGAGGTTCTTGAGGCAAATTGGGATTTAACTTTGTTTGGCAGCATTTATAGCTTCTAGCATTTATAGCTTATGCATCATTCTACATCAGATTTACTACATTAAGTTGGCTACAGTTCCCAATAAGTTGTTGTTGGGTCTTGATTTGTTCACTAAGTTGTTTTGCTGCATTTTTTATCTGTTTTTCTGCTGCCATACGGTTAATGCACATTTGTTGAGGAATTCTCTACTGTTGTTGACTCACTCTACTGCCACATTTCACTAATTCTGCATCTATATATTTACTACTTCCATGTGATTGCATTTCATCGTAAATTTGCACTGTATCTTAGCAGGTTGATGCACGTTTCAATCAACTTGGTGATCACTATGCACTTCTATTTGGTTGAGTCAATGGTTGTAGTCACTGATTTGCTGCCACCATAGCACATTCACACATTGAATTCGTAGTAGTTCAATTTCAATTGCATCTTAAGATTGCATTCATCATTTTAAAAGCAATTTGCTTCAGTGACATGCTATCATGAATCTGCTTTATGGAAATCTCTACTGTCACAGTCTATTGTGAAAATTACTACTACAACCATTAATTTCACTGCTGCCACGGTTCCATAATTTAGCAGGTGCATTCACATTTCAAATTAGGTTCACCTTCATTCAATTTTAGTCTAACTCACATGTATCATTCAATTTTAATTTCATTCCAATTCACGTGCATTCCATATCTACATTAGATTTTACACCACTATTGCATCTCATGGTTAATTATTTATAGCTTTCGAGTCTGTGGTTCTTTCTCATCTTTAATTAATCATTGTATCAATATTGATTTAGTTGTGTGGTTTACTTCTTAGTGACTTTATGTGTTGTGTGGTTGGTTTAATTGGTAGAGTGGTGCAGTGGGTTTCCTTAAAGGTAAATGAGTTTCTTTAGTCACTAGTATTTTGTTTTTTCTTGTTTTCTACACCAGTGAGTTCACACCACTACCACTACATATTGTTATATTCTGTTTTCTATTTAGATTAGTCTTCTAACTAATCAGTTTTGCTTGAGTCACTAACCTTGCCCTGCTTGAGTCACTAACTTTGTGTGCAACTAGCACCATATCTTGTTTCCCTTTTTTAATTGAAAATAATATTTTGCACCCTTTATTTATCACTTCTAATCTTATAGGTGCCCCTTTTGCAACTTGATCTAACATTGGGTGTAGTGTGATTTCGTGTGGTTGCACATCAACAGGTATGTTATCTTTCACTTTAACATTACACTTGAAGCATGTCTTGATTGACTTCTACTGCATATAATTTAATCAAGTTGTTTGTAACTAGTTTGAAGTTTTAGAAGTGATTTTTTCGTAGTTACGGAGTTCTCTAGTCATTTTTTTTGGTAGATTTAATCAACCTGTTGCACATAACTTGTTTTTGGCTTTGAATAACATTAATTTCACACAAGTTGGCTGGGAATTGTTGGTTTATTTCATCTGCTAGGTGCCAATTTCATTGTGATTAATTCGAGAATTTCTATTCTCGAATTGGACTTCAATTAGCTAGTCTAGGTGATTCCATTTTGGTGATTCTAGTATGAGCTCTGAACTCAATGTTTGGAAGAAGCATTGATGTGTTTGGTTTGTGTCTTAAAGCTAGTGTGAATTTATTATTTTGATTACTAATCTAGTTGCTAGTTGGTCTTAAAACAAAATTATTGAATGAATGATCCATTTTCTGTTTTGAGTCTTATATACAGCTACTAAAACATTGATTTGAATGTTTAATCCTACACTAAAGTTAGGAATAGAAAAAGAATTTAAATCTGCATACACTACTTAAAAAGTAATTATACCAAAGTAATAGGTGAACCTCTTTTCTCACCCTTATCTTTTAAGGTATCTTACCATTGAATGTTTGTAAGATACAAAATAGAAATTGGTAATCATAGGTTGTCTTTCATGTTGAACTTGAGTAGTAATAGGTTAATTACTTAAGTCTCATGTTCTCTTAGTACCACAAATGTAACATTGTCCCTGTTTGCCTTGTCACAGAACATGGGCGAAGTTACCAGCCACCGTCGTTGGGTGTATAACTGTTGTTACACTGGTAGGAGAGGCTTGAAGGAAAATTTTGTGATAGGAGTTGAACAGTTTATCCACACTGCTCGACAATATAAATATTATGCTCTTGAGGGGGGGATTAGATGTCCCTGCGTCAAGTGCAAATGTGCTCACATTTTGAAAGATGAGGAAGTTAAAGTTCATCTATACAAAAAAAAGACTCATGCTAGATTACTAGATTTGGACATTTCACGGTCAAGAAGTGCCATCGGGTGAACTTGAAAGACGTTTCCCTAGTTCAAGCACGGTTGATCATACCTTTGAGATGAATCAAGCTATGTATATGCAAGAAATGTTGAATAATGCTCTTGGCTGGCATGCTTCATTTGAGCAAAAAGATGAGAGTCATTTAGAAGAGTCTCCACATGAATTTACTCAAAGGTTTTACAATTTATTAGCAAAGGCAAATGAACCTGTATTTAAAGAGGTAAAAGAGTCAAAATTGTTAGTATGCATTAGACTTTTGTCCTTCAAATCCAACTGGAACATTCTCAACCAAGCATTGGACAACATTGCAAAACTCATTTTAGATCTAACACCACCAAATAATTCTTTGCACAACAATTACTATGAAGTAAAGAGATTAGTTTCAAAGTTGGGATTGGAGTCTAAGAAGATTGATTGTTGTATGAACGACTGTATGCTTTTCTGTGACAATGATAATGGAAAAAATGATGCATCCTTGCTCCGATGCAAATTTTACGGGAACCCTTGATATCACACCATCCATGCAGGCTAGAGGAAAAAAAAAACCAATTCCATTGAAGTCCATGTTCTACTTGCCTATAATTCCAAGACTATAAAGAATGTTTGTTTCAATGCAAACAACAAAACATATGACATGGCATGATGAGAACAAAATACAAGGCATGCTACGTCAGATCATAGACAAGTTTGGAAGCACTTTGATCGAAAGCATCCTTCCTTCGCCAATGATCCCCATAACGTTCGACTTGGTCTATGTTTAGATGGATTTAATCCATACATCTAGGCATCGTCATCACCCTATTCTTGTTGGCCTGTGATTGTTACTCCTTACAATCTTTCACCTGAGATGTGTATGACTAAGCCTTATATGTTTTTGACGTGTCTAATATCAGGTCCATCTAATACAAAGGCATCAATAAATGTTTATCTAGAGCCTTTGATTGATGATTTGAATAAGTTGTGGAGTGGTATTTGGATGTATGATATTTCAAGGAAGTAAGATTTCCTAATGAGGGCCGTTTTGATGTGGACTATTAATGACTTTCCTGCATATGGGATGTTATCCGGTTGGAGCATGTAAGACCCGTGAAAATTAATTAATTAAATAATTAATTAATTAATAAATGCGAGTAGTGGGAGCCTTTATGGCATTTAATTTTGATATGTATGACGTGGAAAAGTACTAGCTTAAATGGTTGAAAGTACTTAATTGTGTGAGAGGACATGGGTTCAAGTCCTATATATGCCATTGTGTGTTATTTAAATTATTATTATTATTATTACTTTTAATAATATGCTTGACTATGATGAGTGATAATGTGATGCTATAATTATAGGAATTATCATTAAACGTGAATTTGTTAAATGGTTGTGCATTGATTTGGACATAGGCATGGTTATGGGTTCAAACCTTGGTAGTTTCACATGAAACTTTATTTTTGCTAGAATTAGTTTTGGCATGAATATGAAAAGCTACAAACCCTGGCAGCCAAGGAAGGGCTGGAAAACCATCATAAGACAACCATTGAATGGCAATTAACCTTAGTTTAATGGTATTTTCGTTTTGCATCATTTAACCCACATTAAGACACCATTTAGTGGCCAATTAAGGGAAGGAGAGAGAGGTTTTGTGGATGACATTATTGCATAGGAAGGAGAGGACGAATTCAAAGAGTGTGGGCTAAGAAGTGAGTGAAGGTGGAAGTTGAATTGAAGGGAGGTGTTAGGCGACCTAGTGATAAAAGAGGAACTCTCAAAAATCTTCATTTCTAACCAAAGGCATCGAGGTTAGGGGAGTTTTACTCATTAGCTTTATGTTTAAGGATTGATTGTATGAAATGTATGTTAAATTGAATGCATATACTCTATTTGTTTCGTAAACTTTTGAGTTTCTGGAAAATTCTAGAAACCGCCTGGCGGGTTAATCATAGCCGCTAGGCGACTCATCTCGACCGCCAGGCGATGCATGCTAGTTTACCCAGTTTTTCTGGGTTTCGTTAGATTGCCTGATGGTGATGAACACCCGATAGGCGACGTGGACAAAATTGATTCGATTTTGCTGTTCTTGGGGTTCTTAAACGATTCTAATCGGGGAAAATGGAATGCGTGTGTGTATGGATTGTTGAGGATTAAGAATTGTTGTAAGTACGTTGTGAATGGATATAAATTGGGGGAAATGGTATGAATTTGATGTTAGGGTTGAACAATTGGAGTTTTTGAAGTTACGGGGTTAATTAGAGTTTGAATTGCATTGTAAAATGAGAATGCATGTGTTTAGGTTGTGAATCCTTATAGTCACATGGAATTCGCGTGAGAAGTGGGAGGAGGCTGTAAATAAGGAAAAAAAATTGGAAGTTGGAATTCTCGTAGGTACAGGTCAGAATTCTAGGTTTCCCAGAACTGATGCATCGCTTGGCGACAAGCTATGTGCCGCCAAGCGCTAGAGCAGAGAGATGTTTTGTGTGGTTCTTTTGGCTATATTGGCGGGGCAGGGAAGCTGGAGGAGTGGAATTAATTATGGGACAAATTATGGGTCATTAGAATGAGAATGAGAATGGTTTCTTTTTTATATAAGGGTATTGATTCACTAGAGGTTAATTGAGATGTGGGAGAATCTTGATAATTGCAACAGTGATCACGAGTACATAAGTAACTTAGAATTTTACTGGAGTGAAAGATAATATGATCTTAGGTACTAGAATGTTAAGTACATGTTATATCGATTCATAAAGAAATGATGAGGTTAAATGCTTGAGATTGTATATATAATTATAACTAGAGAATGAAATTACATGTGAGGAGCTTTGAGGGTTGGAATCATTATAGGTGGCAATGAATTAGTTGGGGGTATTTAGAAGTAATGGCAAGAGAGAGTAGCCTATGAAAATTGTGTATAAACCTGAACTCAAAACCAGTATTATGCAGATACCGTTGTGGCGCCTCGCAGAGGTGATTTACCCGCCAGGCGACAAACATAAAACAGTGGGCTTTGGATCAGCGTGGCGCCTGGCGGTAAGGATAGTTGCGCCAATCGGAGTCTGCAACGTTAGTAGGTTTTTGGGCGCTTGGCGCCTGGTGATATGCGTCTCCCGCCAGGCGATCTAGAAGCGGGCAACGCCTGGCGTCTCGTGAGCAGCGCCAGGAGGTTTTGCTACAGCAGATTTATGTTGTGCTTGTTTTGGGTGGTCTATAAGGCTTATATGATACCTTAAAGGTCGGCTTGTTGGTGTTCCTTGAGTTATGACTCAAAACGTATCCCTTGAATTGTGGCTCGGAATAGCATCTCTTGAGTTGTAGCTCGGGTTGGCGAGTGTTGGCCGTGTGAGTGTGCACATAGCGGAATGTACGGACGGGTCCAGTTAGATTGCCCTCCTTAGTAATTAATTGACGAGTTTGGTAGTCTTGGGACGTACGAATGTTATTCGTATTGGGAACTCCACCTAGCGTTACGATGTGTGATTCGTATCATGGTTTCCCGTATGTGCTCTATCAGTTGTGGCTGATAGGTGTAGCAGCAAGACATCATGAGGTACTCCCTAGAAGACGTAGAGCACGGTGGACATGGTAGTGGCCATGTGTTATGGAATCAAATGATGGTTTTCCTTTGATGTGGTTGTGATATATGTATTTGTTGTATATATATATGTTTATTCTGTTATCTCACCCTATCTGCTCGTGTTTGGCGATGATCGTATACGTGGTAAACGTGAGTAGAGATGTTGTAGGTGGATCTGGTCAGGCGTAGAGCCAAAGCGGGGCTAGTCTTAGGAGATTTTATCAAAATTTTATGTTTTATGATTTTAAATTAGTTGTAAACTCTTATATTATGGGACTTTAATTTTATAATGGATAATTACCCATTTTGGGTTTCAGTTATTGTTATGGTGAAATAAAGTTTGAAATTTCCCGCGTTTTTGGGAAATGGATTTATAATTAATGAACTTTTATTTTCTTATTTTATTTTATTATTTAAATCCATAATATCCGGTCGGGGTGTTACAAAGCACACATGGTAGATTAGAATGTCCGCATTGTATGGAGCATACTAAGTCATTCACATTGAATTATGGTCAGAATAGTTGTTGGTTTGATTATCATCGTCGGTTCTTGCCTAGTGACCATCCATTTAGGAGAAACACTAGGGTATTTCGCAAAAGGGGAAGTTGAAACGGATGGGCCACCTCCGAGGTTGACTCCATCACAACTTTGGAGAAGAGTCAAACATTTTCCAAAAGTGACTGAAAGTGGTGTCACAAGGATTGATGGATATGGAGAGTGTCATAATTGGACTAAAAAAAGTATCTTTTGGGATCTTCCATATTGGAAAGATAACTTGCTAAGAAATAATCTTGATGTCATGCATATAGAAAAAAATTTCTTTGACAACATCTTCAACACAGTGATGAATGTTAGTGGCAAGACAAAAGATAATGACAAAGCAAGAAGAGATATTGGTTTATATTGTCGGTGCAAAGACTTGCAGTTTAAGTCACAAGACAATGGGAAGTGGCTCAAGCCAAAAACAAATTATACCATAACAAAAGACGAATCTAAAATAGTTTTTTGTTCGATCAAGGAGCTTAGGATGTTAGATGGTTATTCTTTAAACTTAGCAAGATGTGCTGATATTGAAAAGGGTAGTATTCATTGTATGAATGTAAGATCCGCGAAATTTAATTAATTAAATAATTAATCAATACGGATAGTGGGAGTCTTTATGACATTAAATGTTGATTGTTGTGATGTGGAAAAGTACTACCTCAAGTGGTTGAGAGTACTTTATTTCTGTTGAGAGGACTTGGGTTTAAGTCCTATGTATGTCGTGATAAGGAAAATTGGAGGATTGTGGCATATTGTCATTCTAGGGTTTGAAGATTTGGGAATTTGTGGGTTAGGAACCAATTGTGGGTTGAATTGGACTAGGATTGAATTGTTATATGTTATTTTACCACTTGAGTACAGATAAGTGTGTTAAGATTCAATGAATTGGTCAAACGTGGGTGATGGAGATTTTTTAGGGTTCGTATAGGTGCAGTACCAATTCTACAAATTTTCCAGAAAGTAATGCACCGCCTGGTGGCTCTTAGGTTACCGCCAGGCTACACCATAGCGAGACAAGCAATGGAGTTTTCTATGGGTAGAGGTTCGTAGGCTTGGACTTCCATGAGTAGGTGCAATAGTTTATAAGTAAAGTAAATGAAATGAGAGGACTATAATCGAGGTGTGTCATGGTGGGAATTATGCATGGAGAGTGAATATCTGGGTAAAAGAAGTGGATGGGTTGTTGAGTATTATTTGGCTTGAATATGTTTGAAAAATGAGTTACTGCTGTAGTTAAAGGAGACACACGGAGTATATACCTATAGGCACGAAAGAAAATGGACTAGGAAGGGCTATGACTGAATGATAAAGGATTTCATTAGGAGTACCTAGTTTTGCCATAGGTTAGTGACGTTGAACAACTTGAGTTCATATGCTTAAATCTATATACTAGCGAACTGAGGTATGCAAATTAAGTAGGATGAATTGGTAAGGGGATAGGAAACACCTGGTAATGCAAATTTTAACTTGGGTAGTAATTGGAATGGGTTAGTGCCTTAAACAACATTCAGAAGTGTGCAAAAACAGTAACCTCGGTTACTGGTGTAGTGCCCGACACAAGGATTGAACCGTTAGGCGATAGTTACATTTTCATGAAGGCCATTGTGACGCAAGGCACCTAGCGGTGAGTGTTGTCCCACCAAGCGATATTTGCATGACAAAGGCATCAGAGGCGCTTGGCGGTCTGGAACAGTATTTTTCCTAGCGGCTCAGGAGCAGTGCCAGGCGAGAATGCCGAAGTCAGACGTGTGTTTTGCTTGCTTTGTGATAGAGGTCGTACCCCACATAATTAAAATAGTTAAATGCAGTATGCGAAAGTTGAACCAAGTCGTCTCCCAATGACCAATATTTTCGTTCAAAGCTTCAATTCCCAAATTCAAACACAACACCAACAAGGGGGGTTTTGGCAGATTCAGAAATTCAACACAACAATAAAACATAAATACAATTTTGATTAAACAGCCACGAAAATAGCAGTGATTCCTTGCTTTGAATGAAATTTCACCCATCATAGATTGCAAACTGAATTGGTTTCATTATAAAATCTATAAAAAACGGATAATCAAATAAAATAATAAAAATATGCGCGGATTAAGATAATAAGAAAGAAATAGAAAAGATAAAAGGAGATAAAAACAATAGTAAAGAAAATACATTGATTCCATTGCTTTTTCAAAATAGATTCATCATCGGTTATCTAAAGATTATTGCTCAATTAATTATTGTTGTAGATTTACAAATTAATCAATGTAAAGTCTCAATTAATTTGTTGGCGTTCTCACTTTTAACCAAAGTACACTCTCAATTAAAAGTGAGAACTTTTAGATTATCCACAGTAAATTCAACCAAAGTACAATCTCAATCAAATTTTACTATGCCTAATCATATATATTATTTTCTCTCCTCACCAAATAAAAAGCTTAATTAATCAAAGTAAAGTCTCAATTAATTGTAGTTAGAGTAAATACCTTTAACCAAAGTAAAGTCTCAATTATTGGTAAAAACTCATTCAATCACATGAAAGTTTCTAAATAAAATCAAAGTAAAGTCTCAATTCAATTTAAAGACCCTTGGACTCATATGATCAACATGAATATAGATTTAAAATCATTACTTCTTACGTGATTCAAAGATAAAAGACATAGATGAATGAAAACCTCAACAATAATAAAAAGAACAAAGAAATTGTTTCATTCTAACCTCAGAATCCATTATGAAATTACAATGGAATCAACCCAAGAAGTTTAGTCTTCCATGAAATGCAAAATAAAATAGAAATAATAGCATAATGGAGACAGAGAAAAAGGAAACGAAATTAGGTCTCCCTAAGGGTTCCAAAACTCTGAAGTCCTGAGGTTTTTTCTTTCTTTCTCTGTTTCCCCCTTGGTCTCTTTATATAGGACTTGGACTAGGCTTTTCGGTTGCTAAAACCTCTCAAATATCTTTTAAATAAAGATAAAAATAAATATTCAAAAACATTTGGAGAGATTGTCAATTTTAAAAATATTTGACAAATATAGTTGGTTAATAATTTATGATATAGTTAAATAAATTAATTATGATAAATTATCACCAAATAATATTTGCATTAATTTTCTCAATAAGCCATCTTCAATCCTATAGTCCAAATTTGCTGGGAAATACAAAAAGATGAATATTTGCACTTCAACCCCTCTCGTTTTACCAGTCTTTGACCAGATTTGAACATTTGACCAAAGTTGACTGTTTGACCAGCTTTGACCAGTTTGACTGTGCAATAGCAGACACACACGTGGCATCCTAGCTCCTTCTCTCACATCAGCCTCTTCTTTCCTCCGTTAGGGTTTGCTAGTTCACGATGGAGGCTTGGAGGCGCGCAACAGTGATGTCTTCTTCTTCTCCAGCGACGTGGCTACTTGCGCAAGATGCTTCTTCGCTTTGCATCAGGTTCTGTTCCTACATTTCTGGTTTGGTCACGCTGGTGGCGTTGTAGGTGTTGTTCATACATGAATTAATGCAAGGGATGTTAGTTGTTCGTGTGGTGGAGGCTGCGCAAATCTGTTCGATGTGCAAAGGTGGTTTCCATGGCTGTTCGAACAGTTGCGGCTTCGACAGTTGCTGGCACGGAGAATGGAAGTGCAGTGGTGGCCGTGATGAAGGTGCCTAGGGTTTGAGGGAAGAAGATGATGATGACATGGCACTACTTCATTGGATGAATTTTCAGTTGCTGGATCATGACACTTGTCATTCTCTGATTGGTTAGTTTAATAAGTGGAGGATTGTCACATGGCATGATCTGAGTGCATCTTAGTTTATGAGTGGAAAGAGGGGTGAAAATAGACAAAGGCAGGGGTGTAGAAGTAGGTTTTCTATAGGCCATTTGGAATAGGGGAGTGTGTAAAAAAAAAGTTTAAATCATTCTAGAGGTCCCCATATTTGTAGCGAATTCTCAAGTAGGTCCCCCAATTTTCATTGGACTCAATTGGGTCCCTAATTTTGAAAAACAGCAACAATTCAGCCATAACCGTTAAAGTTGCGTAAACGGCGTTTTTAGATGATGAAGTGGACAAGTAAAACGGATACATGTCAGTGGTATTAAAAATTAACTATAGCCTACGTGTCAAATGTGAAATAAATTCATCGAAACCCTAAATGGATTCATCTTCTCCTCAACATCTTCTCCGTTGAACTCATCTTCTTCCTTGGAGTGATCTTCTTTGAATTGGTGCATTTCTTTCTTCATCCTCAAATGTCGCTTTGCCATTCTTGTTCCTCTTGCGCTTGTAATGGTTGGGGGAAGAAGAACCCTAGTTTATCTTCATGTGGTGCTGGGGGATCGAGGAGTTTGGGTTCACAACCCCTTTGCTACTGTGGAGAGAAATCAGTTTTAAGAACTGCAAAGAACAAGGGGAAACAATTTTGGGGTTGTTCAAAATATAAGGTGAGAGAGGTTGAAAGTATTTTTTTTTTGTGTTTTTAAATGGTATATAGGATAACTGTTTCTGTAATTTTGTCATAGAGTGGAAATGAAGATGGTGGATGAAATTACTTTAAATTGTGGACTGAAGATGCCATTGAAGAGATAGGTAACAGTGAGAATTGCGAAGGAAGGGATGAAATTTTGGTGAAGACTGAAGAAAGTGATGGTGATAGGAAAATGATTACTAACTTGGAGAAATCAGTTGCCATATTTGAGAAATGGATGGTGTTGATTGGGATGGTTATCTTTGTTCTTTGTTTGTGTGGTTAATGTAATAGTGCTGTCAATGCTGATAAAGAATGCGTGATTAGTTATTGCAGTGTCCCTTAGTGGTTATAACTGGGTACCTAATTTAGAATGCTTATTTCCATGTACTGTATTTATATTTGAGTATCAATGAATTTGGAAGTTATTTCCATTTACTGTTTTAACTATATCCACATATGCTAATTTTAAATCTGATTCTACACACAATGAATGAAAAGAATGAGACTTGTAATTCATAATAGATTCCATATCAAGAGGTCCTGAATTAACACAAAGTACATCAAAAAAGTGGTCCAGCCACTGAGTAGCAATATTAAAATACATAACAAAAGTGGTGGTCCAGCCACTCATTAGTAATATTAAAAGATGTCTTCATGGAAGTAAAGAAATTCAAAAAGTTCCAAAGTGACCTTAAAGGTTCACAGCTGTTACAAAACAAGATCACAAAAAATAAAACAAAACATGCAGCTTCATGGCATTTGACCCCTTCTAGCATTCAGTTTCACTCTGGCATTTAATGCACCTCGTGATGGCTGGTGTGATGGTTGTGGTGGAGGTGGCTGGTGTGATGGTTGTGGTGGAGGTGGCTGTTGAGATGGTTGTGGTGGAGGTGGTTGGTGGGTTGGTTGAGGTGGCTGGTGGGATGGTTGAATTGGAGTTGGCTGTTGGGATGGTTGAGGTGGAGGTGGCTGCTGGGATGGTTGAGGTGGAGGTGGCTGCTGGGATGGTTGAGTTTGAGTTGGATGCTGGGATGGTTGGGGTGGAGGTGGGTGCTAAGATGGTTGAGTTTGCTGTTCAGATGCATCAGTGGGTGTTGTCTGTTGGGATCCTTCAGTTGGACGATGCTGCTGGGCTTCCCTTAATTGAGCCATATGAATTTAAATTGCTTTCGGACAAGCCCTTCTATTGTGCCCAATTTTCTTACAGAGACGACAAGTTTTACATAAACCACCTTTTCTCAGTCTTGTCTCATCTCTTCTGATCTCCCATTGCTCTAATCTTCTTTTTTTCTTCGGTGTGCCTGGTAAAATTCTCTTCGAGGGGGGTAAGACATCATGGTATGGAGTTTTCTCCCATAAACTCTGACCATTGATGGGAAATATTATGGAAGTGTATATCTCTTCATAAGTGGACTTCCTAAAGACTGCTGGGATGAAGTCTTCTCCATTGAGATTTAGAAACTTCATTGCAGATAGTGAATGGCAGCAGGGAATACCACTTATATTCCATTTCCTGCATATGCACGATTGTTCGTCTATATTGACAACAAACCTCTCCCCTAACTGCGAGACGTGCCTAACTTCAAATAATTTCTCTGCTAACCAGCTGCAAGAACACATAGAACACCAATAATTAGACAGCTTTAATTTTTTCAAGTTAAACAAAATTCAATCCTTCCTAGGAATCCAATACTTTGTTAATTCTGACTCATTTTCAAATCTGCTCATAATTCTAGGACAAATAGATCCTGATATTGATTGTATCTTCATTTTGTTTTTTGCCCACCTTCTCATCAAGTATACCCGAATATCCTCCAACATGCTTATCACAGGCTTAGTCCTTGTATGCAGCAATACACTATTGAAGGCCTCAGACATATTGTTAACCAAGGTATCAGATTGAGCCTTTGTGGTAAATCTTGATCTGGACCAATATCTAAGTACAACATAAATATTCCAATTATGATAGCATATAATCCCATTTGGTTGGATATAAAATCACTGACCATTGAAAACAGTGCAATGAAAATTGTATTACCTGGGTGGGATTGCAATCAGATGCTTAAATGCATCTTCATTCACATCTTTTATATTCCTCATCTCCCTTTCCCATGCTTGTGGGTGTGTGGCTATAGCTGCTCTCCACATAAGACGTCTCAGACTTTTGGCTGGAAATTTCTTTCTGAAATTGGCATACAAGTGCCTTATACAGAAACGTTGATTAACTCCAGGCAGAAGTTCTTGTATGGCTGGTAGCAGCCCCTGACAATATCATAAATAAAACAATAGGTTAAAAATTTTCATATCAAAAATTAGTGGGAAATGAGCTTGAATTTGAATGTACCTTTTACTGATCAGATATAAATGTATAGGATGTACACACTACAGGTCCACCAAGGTCCTCAATAAGCAGCTCTAAAAACCAGGACCAGGAATTCTTGTTCTCAACCTCCACTACTGCATATGCAATGGGCAGCATTTGGTCATTAGCATCTCGACCAATGGCTGTTAACAGCTCTCCTTCGTATTTCGCTTTCAAGAAAGCCCCATCCAATCCAATTATAGGTTTGTATGAAATGAAACTGTCTTTGCATGGTTTCAAACCTGCGTAAAACCTCTTGAATATTGGCTCCCCTTCATTCTCCTCAACATTAACTTTCATTGTTGATCCTGGATTTCTTTCTAGAAGCTCATGTGCGTAATCATATATCCTTTACTAAAGAAATAAAACTTCACCATTCAATCTTACGATATTAACCATATGCAACGCACCACTGTCATCACACAGAAGTTGTAGTCTGTCATCCAATACTGAAGAACCTCCAACTGAGAACCATAATTTATTTTCTCCAACATACCACATCCCTTTTATCACGCTTAAAACAACAAAATAGCTCCACATGTCTAGGTCGAACGATAACCTAGTAGTTTCCCCATATTCGTATCGCAACTTCCCATCACTTATGAATTTACCTCCATCGTGAAAAACCACCTCAAATTCCTCGTCCATCACGCAAACACGTATAGAAATAGATACATCAACCTATACATTAATCATATACCGACAAAAGAAATATAAAACATATATTAAATACAGAACACACTGAAAAAGACACTACAACAGCACTTTAAACATGGGGGACCACAACGCAAAACCATTTACACATGGTGGGCCAAAAAATGCATATTTAAACACCGACAAACCACAATCAATACTATGGTTCCCCAAACAAGAAACATCAGAACATGCACCAAAAAGATTATTCCTAAATTCCCAAATTTCCAAATTCTAGACAGAGAAACTCACTTTTTGCGCTTTTATTTAAACCAAATCAGGATTCAGATGATGGAAAACCTCTAGAGAAACTTGATTCCAGCACCTTCTGGTGGAGCTCCAAAGGTGCATGAAGAGCTCCATGGGCAGCGGAAATGGATGAAGGAATGGAGGCAAGTTGGAAGGCACTTGCAAGCAATGGAAGGTGAAAGAGGTGATAGGATTTCCTAATCT